>Ga0209367_1000957_pt1 | contig 33207 bp, 19 predicted proteins | sample WorMetLIZISLAND2_FD_187412 | JGI IMG/M metagenome (GOLD analysis project Ga0209367, IMG submission 187412) | Marine gutless worms symbiont microbial communities from Max Planck institute for Marine Microbiology, Germany - Olavius geniculatus... ... | reverse complement strand
CTATATAAGGACAGTTATTAGTCATGTCGTTTTTATTAACTTTTTAGTGTGTAACTATACCTATTCTATTTGTACAAGTTGCATTTGTCAACTTTGTCCATTAAACGAATATGTTATGTTATTATCACCTGCGGCATGTTAACTGCAGCCAGAAACCACCCAGAATTGAACTTCAGTCATTTGACGGGATGAATAATTATAATGTGTTGCAGCACCAGAGCATCACTTTTGTTTTTCAGTTAGCAAGCTAAAAAAATTGATATTAAGGTTACTTACTTACATCGTCAAACTCATAAGTCAAACTACATCCTAAACTTCATACTTTTAAAATAAAATTTAAGTTAATTAAGTTATTTAACTCTGAACTCTGTAGTTGTGCAATGAGGCCAAGGGGATCTCAGCCTGCAAGCTCCTTGTGTGCTGCCGCCAAACTCTAAAATACAGACACCAGCACAAACGGTACCGAAGAGTCCATGGCAGGAAAAGTCCATAATCCAAAGCCAGATTGAAGAGAGTTCACTCGGATTTAGTGGGGCTGACGGATCTGCGACGAGGCGACCGGAAAACGTATCCCACTACGATAAACATCAGTATAACGACATGACCAATGAAATAGATGCTCGACCAGTATCTCAGCGTAGCGGAAAAGCCGAGCAGCAGAAAACTCATGGACATGTACTCGAATGAGCGCATCTTGAAGAACCAGCAGACCCAGTCAAATGTCCTGGCCTGCGTGGAGTCGTCCGTGGACCGGAATGCGGACAGCATTAGATCCTCGGCGATGAGATTCGGGGGAATCGTGAGGAAACTGAGATAGTAGCCAGCGTGAACGCCATGCCAGAATGCACTCACTGTCATTGTCAATGCCACCCTGAACATACCGTTCATGCAATCATTATATGATACGAGAAAGACTTGTTTGCACTTGAAAAAGATCAGTTTAATCTAGCTCACAAATTTAAAACAAGAAATTTGAGCTAATGCTCACGAGACACGCGAAAGCATATAGCAGTTCCGGTTCAGTAGTTTAACTGAAAATTGGGGTGTTCACGCTAAGTTAATATACAAGTACCAAATTCTTTATCTGGATTGCATAACGATAGTAGCATGGCGCCACCTTGTGAATGATATAGACTTGTGTCACAGCCCGAAATCGCCAAAAAATCCATAAAACCCCCTATTTTGGCGTTCAAGGTCATTCAAGGTCATGAATTCGGCGCCAATTGAGAGCCAGTGTACGACTTCCTATCTCGTTACTGAGATACAGTGACCCCCTTCGAATTTATGGAAAAGCTTTACGGTTCATGAAACTAGTCTTCCAGGCAGCCGTCGGTAAAAATTTCGTGATCCTAGCTTGTACCGTTTTTGACTGATCCACCCATATGACAGACGGACAGACAGATGGACAGAACTGCGATGGCTAAAATGCGCTGAAAGTAGTAGCTGCTTTCATGCGTAAAAACTGAAAATGTCTTCTAAATGAAAATAAAATAAGACAAGAAATTTGAGCGAAGCTCACGAAACACGCGAAAGCCTATAGCAGTTTCTGTTCACAGGTAATCTTAGTCTATCTCTATCCATTTCATCGTAATTCACTCTTTTGCAGCCAAAAATCGCCAAAAAATTATGTTAAATCATTATTATAGGGTTCAAGGTCATTCAAGGTTATCGATGTTGACATTCGTAAGAAGCTGCTCATCAGTGCTTGTTATGATAAGCAGCATGGCTGTGCCTATCTGCAACCATTTACACGCTAGACAAGCCAACAGAGTATAAATAACCACTTTTTACAGGGGCGCCTCTCGTTAACACCCACGTGTGCAGGCCTGCTTGAATCTAAAGCGTCCGGACTTGGACTGCTTAAATCTACATTCCATGCTGAAAATTTCATACGCAGGTTGTCTTGGTCTGTCTAAAGCCATTTTGGCGCAATTCACTCTTGAAATGCGTGTCGCAGCTCAAAATTGTGCAAAAAATTCACTGAAAACCCCTTTTTGAAGGGTTCAAGGTTGTTCAAGGTCATCGATGTTGATAAATCCAAAAAGCCTGTCACGAGTGCTTGTTATGATAAGCAGCATGTATGTACCTATCTGCAACCGATTTCACGCTATACGCGATAATTGCAGCAAAATTACCACTTTTTAGAGGGGCAGCTGTATTTGACGCCCGCCTGCGCCGGCCTCCTTGAACCTAGGGGGTCGGGACTTGAACTGCTAAAATCTACGTTGAATGCTGAAAATTTCATATGCAGGTTGTCTTGGTCTATCTCCAGCCTTTTCGTCGCAATTCAGTGTTGAAATGTGCACTGCATCCAAAAATTGCGAAAAATTTACTAAAACCTCTTTTTGAGGGGTTCAAGGTCGTTCAAGGTCATTGATGTTGAAAAATCCAAAAAGCCTGTCACCAGTGCTTGTTATGATAAGCAGCATTTGTGTACCTATTTGCAACCGTTTTAACATTATTCGAGCCAATAACGGCAAAATGATGTCTTTTTTAGGAGGTACCCCTATTTGACGCCCTCGTTCGAGGGGAACCCCTGCACCCAGCGGCACGAAATTTTGTCACGATAAACTAGAGACCTTGGGGCAGCCCAAAGTGAAGATTTTGTGATCCTAGCTTGCAACGTTTTGATACAGATCACGAGTGCGACAGACGGACGGACGGATGGACGGACAGACAGACGCCCAGACGACGGCAAAGACGCGCGAAGCATTCTGCTTTCGCACGTAAAAAATAGAAATAGTAGTGCTGTTATGCAAAACATTTGTGGTAGGGCCTAATCTAAGGCTGCCCAGTAACGTGAGTCTGACAGGGGGAAATCTAAAATACCCCTCCCTCCAAAACCCCTCAACGGATATCACTAAAATTTGGCCTGAATTCCTTCCAAGTAAGGGTCATCTTCCCTCACTAATTTTGGTTTTGGTCCTCTCTCCATTTTCGGAAAAGTCAAAAGTAAAAAAAATACGGTAAAATTGAACAATATGTCCATTGCTGGAAGTCATTAGCTGAATAAGCAGCAGAATGGTGGTTAAAGAACAAGCGCCACGCATAGAAATCTTCACTGTCCCGCAGGTAAATTCTTCATAATAGTGTTTTTTCTAACATTTGCTGCAGTTTTTGAGTTGCAAAAACAGCGATTATTGCCAACGAATCTATTGTTCAATTTAATCAAGAATACAAATAAAAATATAAGTAAAGCAAAAATAACAAAGCAAAAACATGAGGCCTCCTGTTACTAACGTATGGACAGCATAACAACAGTAGGAAAATGTGGTTAGTTAATTGTTAGTTAAGTTTACTTCAGTTGTGTTTTTTTATTATTTGCATTTATCATTTGTTTCTACCGTGTGTTAACTGGAAAAGATGATTGAAAATGTGAAACCTGAGAGCAGCAGCCTTGACAGGCACTCTCTTGTAGACGTAAGTGGCAAGCCAGTATTGAACAGTCATGTTCCAGGCACGCATGCCTTCACGCACGGTCGGCGCAAGCTCACAGCCATACAGGTCCAAGTTGTGAACTGTCTCAAAGTTGTACTGTACTTCCGTCTCAGCGTTAGCAGCATAACTGTGTCAACAACAGCCAAAGACGTTCTATTAATAGCCTTAGACTGACAGCCTATGTGCTAGCGTCTAATCAGCCTAACCGGAAGTTATGGTCGCCACGTGACTTAGACTGTCACACGCATTTGTATATTCATTTCAGGCTGTCGTCTGGACACAGAAGTCACCAGACCACAGTGAACATCACTCAAGTAACCATACGATAAACTGAAATAATTTAAAACCCGTTTAATTTTGAGTTGAATTCAATGTATAAGTGGAATATATAAGAATCAGAAATTGATTCGGACTGATACATATTCGGCTGGTCACGTGACAACAGCAAAGTGGGCGTTGTCAGGCAGTGCCACTGCAGAAAGCCGAGCTGCTGATCTAAAGCTATTAACAGAACGTCTTTGACAACGGCAACATCAGCAACTCTATCACCCAGCTGCACACACCAGTCTGCCCCCCTCCCACAGAGCAAGGCCCACGGGGTGGTACTGATCTCCATTTCCTTAGCCCTTAGTCAGACACCTGCATACACTGCAAGACCGCATTGCACAGGTGCATATTTACATCCTGGCTTTCAGTGGTACTCATTGTGACTTGTCGCACAGGGACAACCAGGCTGAGTTGACCTGGGTGACTGGTTGCATACTGAGATTGTTTACCTTCCTGCCAACAGTAACACATCCAGGTACTAATTGGGGTCGCTAAGCTCAGTGTAGAGTTGAGTATAGTGACTGATAAAGAACAATGCTTAAACCACAAAACCTGATCCACTATCATTCAGGGCACTGATAGACCTAATTACTCTATCATTACTACAGCCAGCTGTGTCTTGATTATGATTTACAGGCGATGCAACTTTAACAAAATCCGTAAAAAAAACGTAAAGTCCTTCCCGAGCCTTATGGCCCATAGGGCGGCACTGATCTCCGTTTCCTAAGGTCCTCAGCCAGGCACCAGTTTTTACACTACAAGACCATGGATGTGCGGCCAGTTTATCGCGCGGTGTGCCTGTTTACGTCCCAGTGGTGAAGCCGGTACCAAATTATACTGCTTGGTGACAGAGGCACATGTGTGAACAACTTGCCTAAGGTCATTACCCGGCAGTGTCCCGGTGCAGAGTCAAACCTGCGCCCCTGAGTGACCTCAGGATTACAAGTCCGGCACGTTACCGTTAGACTACCAAGCCACACTAAGTAAGTAAATACGTAATGATAACTTGGAAGTTGTTGATATAACAAGCGCAGCCAAAATATAAAAACAGCCTTAGTAAAAGCAACAATGTTATTCCCAAAAGTAACATTTTTGTTCCATCTTTTCACCAAAGAATCACCTGTCAAAGTGGACCTCATTAGGCAGCAAAAGAAAGTTGTGCTAAAAGAGAGGAAAATTTACAGTTCCGAAAATCTCACCATCGATTGAGTGCCTCAAAGTTGGTAGGACCAGCACCACAGCGGGGCTGACTGTCGACTGGATAAGCACCAAGTGCAGCGGCAATACAGATGCATTCGGACATAATCCATGCGACGTAGAGACGTGTTCTGAATATGAAGAACATTGGAACCATGTAGAGCAGACGATACCAGAACGGATTATCAGTGTAGAACTCATCAGAACGAACATACTGCAATCCACATAATCACACCTTCTTGTACACTGCCTGCACAAAGTTCCGGAAAGTATGCGAGCCTAGTGCCAACGTGTTGTGTGGCCATCTGCCTAACTATTTATTCCCCTAGCAGTATATATGATCACGCCTGGTGGTGTAAATATGGCCTGACCTGATTCATCGCAAACATTCACAATAAATTAGGTCAGGTTGTGTGTTCACCAAGTGTGTTGGTTTGACTCCAGGTTGTGTCACTGACAAGTGGTTACTACATGAATGGAAGCAGGTAAAACCAGCTAGGTACATAACCAACATCAATGGCAACTCAGCCTTCCATCGCTCCAGGGTAGGTAAATCAAGTACCGGCCTATCTGGCTAGAAATAAGGCGAGACCCATTCACCTCAGTCAGCTGGCAGGTGACCTCTGTAGTTCTGCGATGGGTTTTCTATGAAAAGCTGAACACAACATTTAACCTTTTTCAACCTTTGACAAACATCTCTATGATGATAATGATAGAGTAAGCTGGAATGACCTGAATGCTGAAGTAATGTGAGGCCAGTAGAAAGCCAGCAGTAACGAATGGCAACGTCTTGAGATGTGACAACATTGGTGATAACATCGGTACTGTGCTGGCATGACCATTGTGCATCATGTCAGTGTATGTACGATATTTGTAGTACGGACCTAAGACACATGAAACACAATGACAGTACGATATAGACACAAGACATTGACAGACAACATCATTACTGTGTGATCTTGACTGCTGTGTATCATATCAGTGCTGTATGTAAGACATTTGCAGCATAGACACAATGGCTAGTTACACTGCACGTAACTACGAGGGTCATGCAGAAAGTTTGTAGGCTAACACAGTTAGGCAACAGATATTTATATCATATTTTGTCTCTTTTCAACATAGTCTCCTGCAGCTGAAATGCACTTGGACCAGCATTTCTGGGAAGGGGTGCAGGAGCCTTTCCCTGGTATGGAGTTTAGTGGCTATGTCCCCAAAAATTGTTAAAAAATCAGCCTGAAATTGCAGATTGTCATGCACTGGGTGAAGGTATCCTGCTCCAAAATGAGTTACATAAATGTGCAAATGTTTTATTGAAAATGTTTTATACAGAAATTATTGTTTGACTCTTTTAAAAATATTTGGGAAGCATGGGCACAATGGGTGCTATAAAAATGTAGTACAGTTGACCGATTTACCGGTGAGAAGCCCAATGTAGCAGAAGCTGTACATGAGAATGTCGGCAAACGACGGAGCAATTTGCTGGTGTTTGATACGTAATGCTAGACTCTGATGAGCATCCACAGACACAGACCAGAGTTGAGTGCCAGCTTCGGCTGTGTCATGAAGCTCAAATGCAAGCCCAACCATCTGTTCTCACAAGCACCAGAACACTGTATTCTACACTACGTTCAGTAAATAAAACACTGAAATCTGAAATACAACTAGAAAGCAGTCAGAGCCCGCACACCTCCGCCAAGGCAATGTTGTTCGCTAGGTAGCAGCACCATCTTCGATTTTGCAGCGGTTTCCCTCATGCCTCATTAAAAGCAATGGTAACTAAAATTTCAAAGTGATCCAGAATCCAGGATTCCTTCCGGATCACCCCCAAAATTGAATCACTGGTAGTTTGTGCCATTCCCGACATGCCCTCAAAATTTCAGAAAGATCCGTCCATAACTTTTTGAGTTATCTTGCTAACACACAGACAGACAAAAACCAGCAAAAACATAACCTTCTTGGCGGAGGTAATAATGATTCATATACCATGTAGTTCATACCATTAGTTTTTTAATCCTGCTGTTATATAGTTTGCTGAAGTTTTTTTGCATGCACAATCTCCATACTGCAATTGCATTTTCAGTGCTGCTCTCTGCCACATAAAACTATTAAAAACTGTACTCACTCCCAGATATGCTGCGTGACTGAGTAACATTACAACACATAACTGTAACATGACCTCATACCAGAAGTTTTTTAACTGCAACTTATAAAGCAAAATTCATTAGGGCTGTAAACATAACGATTAATTAATTGATTAATTGTTTAAAAAATTAATCAATTAAATTTTTAATGAACTAAAATTTGATTAAAATCTTGCACTTTTTATGACTTATGACCAATGTTTGTAATCTAATTTTATTTCACATAACACATGTCATCAAGATTTTTATTTGTATAGCATCAGTTCAACAGTCTGCACTCTGTGAGCTTTGCCTATACATTTTGTGTCGGCTACTGCATCATCATCACTTTTTCGATTTTGCTTCAGTTTGCAAAAAATAAGGACAAACAGTAGTTGAGTTCTGCAGTATACACAGCCTTTATTACAAAAGTAATCAAAAATAATTCACTATTTTTGATTAACTTTTAAAAATCAATTGATTAAAAAATTTTAATCAGCCCTAAAATTCATTATTACCGACTACTACTGCACTTGTTAACTAACAGCACACTGCTCACAATGACTCAAAATATCAGTATTCAGTAGCAATACCAGCTCAATATTTTCACAAACAAACAAATTTTTTACTTCACCCTCAGTGTGAGAAAGAGCTGGACAGCATTAGCATGTGGAAGTACTTCTGGCAATCCAAACATATGAGCCGTACGAAAGAAAGCTATGTAGCCGAAGCACCATACAAAGCTCACCACATGACACCATCTGAAACACATAAAATGTTTTCATAACTGCACAGCTTATATTTTTTGGATAGCAAATCTAGCAAACTAAAGTGTAAGTTAGAAAATTCAACCCCCACAGCTTTTTAAGCTTTATTTTGTAAAAATGAAAAATTTAAAGCCATATTTTACGTGCATATTCGGCGTTCAAATCCATGCCAGATTACAAAGTTTCATTCAATTATTCCTAAATGTGATGAAACTATGCCATATTATGAGTGCTCACCCAGAGAATTTGAGGGGGAGGGAAATTTTCTAACTCACACTGTATATTAGACATGTATACAACTATGACTAACAACTATTACGAAATCTAACAGGAGAAAAGTGTGTTATAAAGCAGCTCATCTCATCACGAGCCTATGTACTGAAATGCTTGCACGCAAATGCGAACAGTGTTATCTCTAAACATGATGAACTACGTGAAAGGGTCTTAACTGAGGCCTTTGATGTCATTGCAGTAACTGAAACTTGGGCCACAGATTACATCGGTGATTGCAAATTGGTTATAGATGGATACGTCTTGTACAGAAAAGATAGACAACCAGGTACAAAGGGTGGCGGTGTTATGATTATGGTCAAAGATCCAATAAATTCCAGGCCCATATTACAACTAACTCACTGTCAGTATGGTGTCAGATCGATATAGACAGCTCTAAACTGGTTCTAGGGCTTTGTTATAGAAGTACTGCCAGTAGATCTGCCAATGATGAAGATCTCTTGAAGCTGTTGAAAACGGCAACTACCGTATCCTACCCGGATTAGAAAAAACTTCTGATACCATGCCTCCTGGAAGACTTCTTACAAAGCTGAAGATGCTTGGTATTCATAATAATATATTAACGTGGATCGCCAACTTCTTGCAAAATCGAATGATGAGAGTCAGAGTAAATGGTGAATGTTCTGACTGGGCTTATGTATGGAGCAGAATTCCGCAAGGATCAGTACTGGGGCCACTGCTGTTCCTTATTTTTGTAAACAATTTGCTGGACTGGATTAGGACAAACATCAGGATGTTTGCTGATGACAGGAAGGTTTGGAACAAGACTGTCACAGAGGCGGATGTAGCAAAACTGCAAGAGAATCTGAAGCAATATTGTGTGAATGATCAAGGAGATGGCCGTCGCAGTTCAACCCCGAGAAATGTGTTGTTATGCACGTTGGGCACACTGTGGACAGTCGTTATCACTTGGTTCAGGACGATCAGAATGTTGAACTGAAGTCAGTGACTGAGGAGAAGGACGTGGGTGTCTTGGTTACTAACAATCTGAAGGTTTCATCACAATGTGTTCAAGCAGCTTGTAAAGCCAGTAAAGTCTTGGGTATGATAAAAAGACAGTTTCGAATATTGGATAAAAGCAGTTTTATAATTCTGTACAAGAATTTTGTTCGACCGCACTTGGAGTATGCTATCCAGGCTTGGTCACCATATCTGCACAGACACTGCATGTCTTGAACGAGTTCAACGGAAGGCAACCAAATTGGTGAAGGAACTCAGGAGTCTGTCATATGAACAATGCTTGAAAAGACTGCACCTGACCACCTTGGAAAAGCGTAGATTGAGAGGCGATCTCATAGAGACATACAAGTTATTAACAGGAAAGGAAAATGTCGATTCCAGCTGTTTTTTTCGTCTGGATTATCAGCATTACAGCACTCAAGGCCACCAGCACAAACTCAAGAAACAGAGATCATGGCTGGAAATTCGAAAGAACTTCTTCAGCAACCAAATAGTCACAGAGCGGAATTAGCCGCCTGCACGTCGTCGATGCAGAAATTGTCGTAATGTTCAAGGATCGTCTCGACAACTGTAGCAGATGGGGCAAATTAAAGCTTTTGCTTCTACGCCCATCATCAACAAGTAACAAGTAACAAGTAACAGTAAATTTATTATGATTGCAAATCAATCAGATATAATAGCAATAAAATTTAAACGTATCAGTTGGTGATTTCAACCAGTGTAGACATTTACACTGATTGGTCATCACAATCAGTTCCTACTGAAAGGCATCAGCGCAGAAACTTAGATTAGTAAATATATAGTTTGTATATATTTGTGGTAATATTACAGTGACACAGTGGGTACCTTGACAATGACAATGACAATGACTTTATTTCGCACCCTTGCGGCTAATCAGCTGAGTAGCCAAATAACAGTGCAACAGTGCAAAACAACAATAATAACACAGTGTAAGCACAAAAATGTAACATAGTCCATAAAAACACAGATATTGCATTTCCTCCATTAATTTGAACACTCTAATAATTCCATCAGGTTTAGTCCAGGTCAAATAAACCATAATGCTTGTTTACCGTGAACAATGGCTGTGTGTTGTTTGCTTCCCGGCGCATGCATTCGACCAATTAACGCAGGCATGGCGCCGTCTGTCATGCTGTATGGTAAGGAAGAAGGGGGGAGACAGCCCCAGGGCATACACAGCAAGCAGAGATGCCTGCATACGGCTGCCCGCCCAGCGTGCTTTCATGTTAGCTGCGGAAGCAGTGCTGACCAAAGATGTGCGGATCCCAAAAATGAGTCCACATCAATCCGCAATTGTGACCAATGATGCGCGTCCGTTTATGCAACAGGAGCAAAATATTGGATCCACTGTCAGTCCACGTCAGCACTGAATAAATAGGCCTATTCTGTAAGGAAGGCCACTAGGCTTGTAGCAGATTACAATATTACTAAACAAAGTATCAGCAGTAAAGGGCATATTGGTGCATTTTGCTAAACAAGACAGTAATTAAACATGCTTTCCAAAGTCTGTTAGTAGTTATTAGCAGAACTGCACTCGTCACGGAACATGATTTTGCATCTGCAAATTTTGTCTACCTATGATAAGCTGCCAGAAACCTGCGGATCTGCGTCCATAATCCGCACATCTCTGGTGCTGACCGGTCCGCCCCAGCCCTATTCACAAATGACGCATGCTTACACTAGCTGCGCTGTCCCCTCGCGTGACGATCAAAGGCCACAGTAAGCCTGCTGGTTGCAGTTGTACTAGCCACACACCACTAGAGCACATCATTCGCATTCCAGTATTCTAGTTAAATAATTTGAACATGTTTTTCAGCGATTATTTTTTTAACTTCTAATAATTCGAACACTTATAAATTTATTTATTTTTAGCTGTGCGAATTAATGGAGAAAATACGGTAGGCCTAATACAAATATAGAACTGGGATATAGCTAGAGTTATATATGTGATTGGTATTTATTGAGAGCGAAGTTGACAAATGACTGAAACTTTTTGTTCATGAGGTTGGGCAGGCAGAGATGTGCTAGAACGTAGCCTGGAAGTTACAGAAGTGTTGTGAGGTGTGGGAGGAGGTGATGGAGACATGAAGCCGGATTGCGCACATTTTGAAAGAAAGATCGAAACAGTTTATCGCACCTATCTTTTAATGAATTTAGGTTAGAAACAAATAGGAGACTGGGATATGACATACCACGAGAAAAGGTGAAGATAATATGTATTGCTCGTTTTTGGATTGATTCCAACTGCTCAGATTGGGCGCGGGTAATAGAATAACGCCATACTGGGGAGGCATACTCAAAAACCGAGCGAATTACTGACGTGTAAAAATGTAGTAATTGGTGTGATGGGACACCTGCTCTCCTGAGTTGTTTTAAAAAGTAGAATCACTTACTTGCTTTTGATACGATGATATAGACCTAATCCCAATATAACAGCATGTCAATAGTTTCTCATATAAAACATATATGTAATAAACTGCTAACTTAAAGTTTACTTAAAATAACGAACAATAACAAACCATCTGACACAGTAAAAGCGGGCAATGTGTCAAACGTAAAATAGCGTACAATGCAAACGGAAAACACAGCAAAAACAACCTTGCAAACCCACCTTGCACTAACAAGCAATACAATCAGTGCATTAACGACCGCAGATAACAACGAGTGTAAACAGTGCCTCCTGCAGACGACAATCACCATAGCCACGCCCACTCCGCTAACCAACCGCTGGCGTGCCACACAGCCGTCCGTTGCTTTTACCAAACGACCAGTAAACAGAGACACCAATAACAAAATAAAGTAAACAATGTCGTCGTAATCCATCGAAGAAGTTATTCGCTACGACGCTGAAACTATGACAACTTCAGCGGTCAATGCTTTTGTTTACATTCTGTCGAGTCGACGATGCGACTAATCGCCGATTCAAACGGTATTGATTCATATTCTTTGCTAACATTGAGGGGTGTGGGTAAAATGCGTCCGGTGCGTCTAGTGCGTCTAGGTGCGTCTGTGTCTAGTAACATGACGATAGGCCAGACCAGTGCTTTGATGAGTCGAGCTTTTAGTTTATTGCTCACTTTACGTGACTTTAGTGCTGTTGGTTCAGCAAAATATCTGTCCGTTCGTAAGTTTATTTTTATTATTGTTATCAATTGGTAAGAAAATTACAAAAGTTTTTTTTCTTACTAACATTTTGAATACTAGTAGGAAGTACAAAAGAAGTGTGCTTCAAAAGCGTCTACTCTACCTTATATCCGTAGGCGTACATGAATGCAACCTGTCTATACCCGAAAGCCAGCGTCCGACTTTAGGTCGTGGAAAGAAAACGATTTCCCAGAGTGACTGGAGTTCCATACACGTGTGAGGTTTTTGGCATTATTTTTCTTTATTTGTAGTTTATTTGTAGCTTAGATTAGCACCGCTGGCAGTTTCTATTGTCTAACTGTTCTACCTATTATTAGTTGTTGGTTTTCAGCGTTAAGGTCTTCACTCCTCGCTCTTCAGTCTTCAGTCTTCACTCATCATTCTTCAGTCTTCACTGTTCAGTCTTCAGTGAGAAAACGAGGAGCCCCGCCCCCTTCAAAACCTATAAAAGAGAGTCAGCCGCCGCTGCTAGATATAGGGATATAGAGATATCCGAGTCGGACCTCGACGCGGTTGGTATAGCGCCTGCTATAAGGCCTAGGCCGGGGCTTTGGCTGGGCACGGGTGTAAGGTTTAACTGTAGTGTTTTACCTAAATATTTTTGGCTACTGCCAGTGGCGCTCTTCCCAGGTTATTGTTTGTTTGTTTGCATAAAAGACAGTTTGTTGCGCACTTCTTTTACGTTACAGTTATTAAGTTTATAAGGCGTGCAATAATAGTTTCACCATCAATTCTCTTTCTTTTGTTGTTGTTTAATAAATCCATAAAACTAATAAAATCACAGTAAATCAATGAAAGTAATAAAACCAGGCTAAAGTAATAAAACCGTATTAAAACAGTAAAATTATATTAACAATAAAACTAATCAAATTACATTATATTTATCAGTGGCGGCGATTTCTTCTAGACAGTGGGGGGGACGACATGGCTAAAAGTGGCAATTGTTGGGGGGATGCTTGCATTTGCGTCCCCCCAACCAAAATTTTTGGGGGGACGCGTCCCCCCGTCCCCCCTATAATCGCCGCCCCTGATATTTATCACACCACTTAGTTCACACACAATCACAGATGCCGACTTAGATGGCCACGGGACATTCATCCATCCCGTCACAGCTTATGACACGGAGGACGGCGGTCAATCGGGTTACTCGGAGAGTCGAGCAGCAGTGCGTCAGTGCGACGAATGTTATGCCGGAGAGGAGGCTGATGTCGACGAGGAACCAGGATTGATGACCGTCACGTGGCGTGCTGACGTTACACACGCAATGGTGACGTTGCTATATCGAATGTACAGTCAACGCCAGGATACAATACGGTAATTCGGCGCACGTGGGTCATATGGCATGCAGGCAGCAACATATTGCATCCAAACCGCTTCATGGTTACTTTTGACAGGCTATAGTAGTTGCCGTGGCACTATCTCACGGTACCATTCCCGACCTTCCAATACACGCTTTATGGACAGGCAGACATATATCGTCCCCAAGGCTCGACCTAACGGTCGGCCAAAAACAAAAGCAATAAAATTGTGCAGATTTTTAAGAAAGTTGGAAAATACTTAATTATGTTATATTTTAATGCAAATTTGTGTTTATTTTTTACTGTTATTTATTTATTTTTTTTACAATTTTAGGAGGAAAATGTTTGCGTCTTGTTTTGGGGGAAAATGACGTTCTTTTCCTGTTGTATTTTGTAAAAATTTGTGGGCTATATGTACGCATGAGAGGCGTCTGTGGAGTGTGGATATGGATATATCCATGGATATCCATGGATATATCCATGGATATCCACGGAAAATCTGTGGATATGGATATGGATATGAATGGAAAATTTCATATCCACGGCAAGCCTGGATAAGTATATTTATAATATGCTTATCTATGAACAATGCCCAACATGTTAGGCATCAAAAACGCAGCTGCCCTAAACATAACAGGTGCGTCTGTTGTTTTTGCGCAAAATAGCGTTACTAATACTAATACTCACCAGCTCAAACCTTAGCCCTGACGCTGATCTTGAACGTAACCATATCCCTGATTCTGTGATTAACGTTTATCCTGACCTTAATTGCGGTAGACGCCCTTAGACGCACCAGATGCATTTTACCCACACCCAACAAATTTCAGCTATTGACACCTGCATTATTTAATACTCTATGATTGTAGGTGTGCTAATTGATTGTTTACGTCATTGTGAATGGTTAAAAAGTCATATAAAGCTTGTTGTTTTTGTGTCCATTCTGAAATTGTTTTATTCTGTCACAGTTATTTACGTCTGGTGTTACCGTGTCAGTATGTTTAGCTTCCACTGACGCGTCTAGGACAGCTGTGTGACTTTTTCGTGGTAAACACCGACTGAATTTTTATCATTTGACCAAGAATATGTTCATGACAGATTTGCACGTAAATCATTAAAAAATTAGCTTGAAACTATAGCAGAATATGTAAATAGTGATTGCAATCCCAGGATTAAATGCTGTCGTATAAGCCTTTACGGAAGGTATATTCGAACGGGCGATGGTAAAGTGCGAGGTGCGAGGAGGGTATAGTGCGAGGAATTCGTGCGAAGAACGGGGTAATTAGCGAGGCGGCGTGCGAGGCCGCCGGCACTGTGTAGGACAGCGGCGCACAATGGCTGCAGACGGTGGCGTGCTTTGATCTAATCTGTAGCGGCGACGACCGTTAATTGACGTTGATAGGTGACGAAACTCAGCGTGGCGGAGCAGAACACGCGCAGCAGGAAGTTGCTGTCGTCAGTAGGATAATGCTGTGATGCGTAGGGTCACAAAGGAGGACAGACCCACGTTAGACTCTTTGGCATGGACACTGTGATAGCATTCGTATGAAGCAGAATTTTTAGTAGGCCTAATCTGCATTGATTGATTGAGTACTGGTATACGCCCACTTAATCTTAAATACCTACCAATTTTTGCATATCTTTAATTGTTCACACCACTGCAATTTATTTAGGCCTAATTCTGTTAGTTACGGTGGTCCACATTTCTTGATTTTCAAAATATAAATTTCTACCCAGTGTCCCAGTAACGACTGAGCAGGGTGATAGGAGCATCTTAGCAGTAGACCCACCTGGTGCCTAGCAGGATTTTTTACAGCATACAAAAATTTTCAAAGTGTTTTAGATTCTTTTGTCCCTAGTCTAGCGTTGTTCTCTTTGTTGATGTAAAGTATGCTGCAAAATATTGTTGAATTATTAAACCATTTAGGTGGTCCACCAGCACATGCAAAACCTTGGGTACACAGCAAATTAAAGAATTTCCATATTGTTAAACCATTGAGGGATTCAGGATTTCTGAAAACAGCCGGGATCCCGGGATTCGAGATTTGGTCCTATATGTACACTGTGTCCAGAAAAAAGAGCCTACGGTTTTTTCAACATACCTTTCTCAAACCTTAACCTATTTTCATAACTTTTGGCAAGAGTCATCCTGAGTATTCGCTTTACTAAACTGTTAAAATATTTTCTCTTTACATTGCCATGTCACTACATAGAGCTGATATATTTATGACATCATCAAAAAACTGTGTTTATTGTATCCGAGGTGAAAAAGCTAACACTGTTTCGGTTAATAACTTGTACAAAATTAAAAATATGTTTATAATTTTTTGTAGGCAACATTAAAAAAGCAACCTGCAACTGACAGTATACTGATAGTCTACTTCGCCCAAATACTGATGCCACTTTACCATGTAAAATAAAACACTCTTTGTATTCTTACTATACTCCACACCAAAATAAACAGAAATGCAGGAAAATAGGCTTTTTAGCCTGTAGCTGCCTTATTTGTCATCAACAGTGACAAAACTTGCTATCAACCAACTTTTGCGTCAACAGCTTTATTACAAATGTGCACTACCGCGACGCTAACGCAGGCTGCAGAAATGACGCTGCCTGCTGATAACGGCTGCTGCACAACGACGTTCCCGTACTGCACCTGACGGCCACGCATTACACGGCGAAAAGCAAGAGTAGGTAAAAAAATTTTGATAAAAAATAATTTATTTCTATGCCAACAATCTCTGAAGTTTTTTACTGCAATTTTCTTTCATCAGTTTTTCTGTTTTCATATTCCATATTTCATATTAGACGTTATCTGTCCACAAAAATGGCATTTTTGATGACATCACGATTAAATTAGCTATATTTAGTGAGAAGTAAATTTTGAAGACAAGTTTTGGATTTTTTTAGTAAAGTGTATCATTCTGATAATGTGTGCCAAAAGTTATAAAAATAAGTTTAAATTTATTGAAGTTATTCAGGAAAAAGTGTATGCACTTTTTTCTGGACACGGTGTATATATATTTACTAGCAGCTAAAGAAAATATATTTCCTTGTAATGTTGTGTCATTATTTCTTTCCGTCAATGTTATCTTCCGTACCTACGGATGGAAAATAGTGGTTTAGCAGTCTTATCCTCCATTCGCAGATTAGGGTTAGAATTAGGGTTAGGGCTTGGGTTATGGAATTAAGGAGTGGGGCTAGGGTTGGGCTTAGGGTTAGGGTTGGGGTTATGGTTAGGGTTAGCATTGGGGTAAGGGTTAGGTTTAGGTTATATGGTTACAGTTGTGTAGCCAAGATCTAGATCTGGTTGTAGTGGGGGTGTCCCCTGCACACAGGGAAGGGGTCTGGGGAGGGGCCATTCCCAGAAAATTTATGAAGTTTTTGCATGAAAATGGCATGTTTTTGGTGCATTTTGGGCATTATTTTGAATAACTAAGTAGGCTCCTACGGGCGGCACATGCCCCAGTGCTCCTCTATGGCTATGCCAGTGTAGAACTGTAGGGTTAGGGTTGCAGATGGAAAATAGCAGTTTAACGGTCTTGTCCTGTGTCTGTATGGACGGTAGATAAAACTCAGCATTTTTTTGGTAACTATAGTTCTGCTTCAGTGTCAGCGGCAGTTAAGGCTGTGGAATAAAACAATTGCAACAGTTTTCTGTAGCACCTTCTGCAGTACTAGTGGAGGTTTGTACTGTCTGATTAATGCTTCCAGTTTACTGTGGCATCGTTGTTGTCGATTGCTTTCACTGATGTGAAGATGTTGTGGTTTAGGATGATGCTTTGGTACAAAGTCATTGGAGTCACATGTCTCTGTGCAGGTAATATGTCTTGACATGGCATTTGAATTCTGATCTGCAGAACATTTTCTTTGTGTGACTGTTTGTCAGGGAGATATGCACAGTTATTCATAATAATAATAATAATAATAAGAGAACATTTATATAGTGCACTATCATTTCGAAGAAATGTCTAGTGCACTGAATACGTTATCAGTACATCTGAAACAAAAATGATTTAAGGAAACGTTTAAAATAGTCCAGATTAAGTGTGTGATCATTTATGTGCATCGGGAGACTGTTCCATGCTGATGGGCCAGCGAAAGAGAATGCCCTTCTGCCAGCTGTTGTAAGTCTGTAACGAGGAATGGCAAGTTCTCCACGGACAGCAGAACGCAGATGACGACGGCCAGATATGGCGGTCCCATTCCATGCAGACACTTGTGGACAGACAAGCATAGCTTGAACGTGACACGCTCTGGTACATCTAACCAGTGTAGGATTTCATGTCGGACGTGTGACAGATCGTGGTCAAACTTCCGTGTGTTTGTAATGACGCGCTGCCGAGTTCATTACTCGCTGCAGCTTGTCAGTCACCATCTTTGGTGCACCAGCCAACAGACCATTGCAATATTCTATACGACTCGTGACAAATGCATGGACTAGAGTCGCCACAGACTCATCGTCGAGTGACTGTCAAATTCGGCGCGGCTAACGCAACTGGAAAAAGCACTTACAGCTGACGGCAGTAATGTGCTTATCATCTGTGGGGAGGCTTCAGGTCCAAATTGAGGGTGCATTTTGTCATGACTTGTCATATATCAAAAATATTGATACAATGTTTTTGTATTGTTGAAAAAGATAGACTTTTTGATATATGGTGATATTTTTATTTGATGTACCAGTATCGTATTATTTCATGCCAAACAAATAATTTTGTACAGTCTATATGTCTCTTCTGGTTTATGCAAAGTTTTTCAACGCTATTGTGCTTACTGTTTGTCAGTTGATTCTGAGTTGAAGTTCCAAATTTATTGCTTAAGATTGATGCAGGAATAACATGTTCCACCAAATGTATTTGGTTTCAACTACAACATCCTTTGATCACTTTTTGTTTACGAGTGTCAAGATACTTAGATTTTAATGGGGGTGTAGGCCCATTGAGAGGGTGGGGTAGGGGGTAAGCTACCCTGGGCCTCGCGACATTTGGGGGCCTCGTCGTCTCTCAAAAATATAAAGTAAACTAGAATGCACCATTTTAAGAAGAAAAAAAATCAAGAATTTTCTTCTCAGAGGGGCTGCACGAGAATGTTTACCTGGGCCCCGCTGTGGCTTTCGACGGGCCTGGGTGTAGACCCCCAAAGAGAGGGGTTTATAATTTCCCAATATGTATTATGTGAGATTGCAGTCAATAACCAGGGATGGGTTCCAGGCCAGCATTTTCGACACCAAGGCCAATGCCAGTGATTTTCAAGGCCATGGCCAGGCAGGTGGGTTTCGATGTCAAGGCCACTTAGTAATAGAGTCTAAAGATGGTCTGTGTAATAACCCATCTGCACCAGATTAAAATTGCACATTTAAATACTTAATCCTGTGCAGGCACAGTGACATAACAAGGTAGTATAAAATACTATACACATATGATTACCATAAACACATTTATTACAAGTGACTGAAAGCCCAGGTGTTGAAGCAAAGGCCAAGTCTTCAAGGCCAAGGCCAGACCTTTTCAAGCCCAAGGCCATGTTTTTTTGTTTTCGTTTTCCTAGACATCAAGAACAGTCTTTGCGAACCCCATCCATGTCATTAACTGACCAGTTTAAATGCTTTTGTCAGATCTGTACTGTCACCACAAATATTTGAACTTATTTACATTGCATTTATGTGAAAAAGCAAAATCATAGATTACTCTAGTAATATGTAAATGGACGGAACAAATAGTGCCAATTTTAAATTGACTTAGCTAAATTATCTGCTGTTTTCGTTAATGTTCTTGCATGTGCACTGCTAGTTTAAGATAGTATTTTGTTGTAATGTTGTGCTAGTGGTTGCTGTGGTGGACTCAACTCCAGTTGATGTCCGGTGTGATATGGAGAGGGCGGACAGATGCATCCATCCTATAGTCGACTGGATTAGGAATGGAGTTTCATCGCTTGCCTCTCTTAATGATGACCAGCTGGCCAATGCCTGCTGGTAACTATAGTTTCGTTATGGACATCATGACTGTCAAACTCTCGGTCATATTTTATAGCAGTCAAACTGCTGTCCTTTTACAGACATGGGGCCGGAGACATCTTCTTCATTTATGACGAACATCTACGGTTGGAAATCAACATCACCAATGGAGAAGACGTTGCTGGGCCTGTGTCTGAGTAAAGCAACTTCAGTTTTTGAATTTTTATTACAACTTCTTAGCACAATATTGCCGATCAGCAGTATATTGATGCTATATTGTTTAATGATTTAAAATTTTGTGACCGATATTAAGACATTGTTGTTTCATTGGAGTAATACCATGCGTTTACTTCTAGTGCAGGTGTCATAGGAGAAAATCAGCCGGTATTCTTTTCTTAATATTTTTACAAAGGAACAAGTGCTGTTATCCGCTTTGAGATGTGACTATTTTTTGTACCAAAATTTGTTAATATTGAACCAGGACTGTTGGAGTTAATTTAAAATGTAGCAGGTGTCCAGTTTTTATTGGGCACAGTGTAGAGATGAACTTCTGTGTATAGTAGCAGTTTTGTCAACTTTCTGTGCTGATCTTTTTGTATGCTCATGCACAAGTATTGAGCAGTATTTTCTGTAATGGTGAGTAACTTATTACCATATATTACTCATTACTGCACCTGGGGCAGAGGCAACATTATAACTTACGTGAAATAAGCAGTAAGTTTTAAAAAACATAGAAATAATTGTAAAGACACTGAAACCTTAGAAGGCAAAATATACTGCATTCAGGCAATGCCCTACCCCACCAATGCACATTTGGGCGCTAGGCGTGGTGTAGTGGTAACGCGTCTGATCCGATCAGCGAAGTTACTGTACGTTGGGCCCGGTTAATACTGCGATGGGTGACTGCCTGTGGGCAGACCATCTCGGGATGTAACCAACCGCCTAGGTCAACTCCGCCTTTCATCCCTCCGGGGTAGGTAAATCGAGTACCGGCCTATCTGGCTGGGGTTAAGGCAAAGCGCGTTCACCTCTGTCGGGTGGCAGGTAACACTGTGTGATCCCATATGACAAGTGACGCTCCATAGCTCTGAGATGGGTTCGCTCATTAAGAGCTATATTCGGACCTTTAACCTTTATCCATCCTTGTGGATAAGTCAGCATTACGCTGAGATGCGTTGGCTGATTTTCTCAACCTTGATGATGCATTATGAGAAAAGAGGAGCCGCTGGGCTATTACAACAACAACAGAGGCACATGCATTAACTACAAAGACATCATGGTCATCATTAGGGCCCACATTTTTTTTCGTGAGCCACAAAATTTTGAGCCGAGTCACGGAATTTGCCCTTTTCTGCAGAATTTTGCTATTTCCACGGAATTTCGCGGAATGCTGCAGAAGTTGAGAAATGACCGATGATTAGTACGATCGTCGGTTTGATAACGTAATAAAACTAACTATGTCACGAAGAAAATCAAACAAAACTGCCTAAAACTAATAATATACTGCACAGTCATAAACAGACACAATGCGACTAATTGACAAATTGCACTTTTGCAAAGATAAAGAGATCAATAATTTTCTTTGTATGTTGCTAGCATAACTGGGCACAATGCCAGCCTCCAAAACAGTTTTTTAACAGGATAGAGCTCAGTTTGCTCACAGTGAGCCACGGAATTGGACATTTTTTCTGCAGTAAGCCGCAGAATTTTGCAAACTGGCTCACGGAATTTGGCAAAATTTTCTGCACCAAACTGTGGGCCCTAGTCATTATTTTAATATATTATCCGCAATACACTTATTTCGTGCATAAAGTGTAGTAGGTCGGCAAGTATTTGGGAGTGACTGACTGACAAAACAATGCACAGCAAGGAGTCAAACTCTAGTGGGCATAAAATACTTTATTGGATGGCCAGACTTGTTATTTGTATCATTTAACACTCGAGAAAGTACAACTTTTGATGCATTTTTGTAATCTTTGGATTCATTGGTTGGGATGCCGCAAATCCCAGCATTTGGTATTGCTGAAAAGGGCCGGGACTTAGGATCCCAGCACGAGTACATTGAGAACTGTTGGACTGGCATGCAGTACCGTACAGATGATGCCATGTTGCTGTCTGTCCAGGAAATTTGACGTATCCAGTAAATGTGTCGCCCGTTTACTGTACCACTGCTCTAATGTAAGGACTAAGTACAAGGCTCGACTTGATCCATTTCTGTATGCCTGTTCACATGTCACTGACAAAGATGGTATGCATTTCTCCTCTACAATATGGGTTATAATTTCTAGGTTGTTCATCTAAGATCTAACACCTGTCACTGTGACAAATTAGACAGTGTTTGTTTATACGGTCTTGTAGATGCTAGACACCTGCACAAGGATAAATAAAGCAAATGCCGATTGCAAAACAGTAACTAGAGAACTTAAGAAGTGCTTGTCATAACATCATGTTTGCAGCTTTGTTAGTAACATCAGTTGAATTGAATATTTAGTGACAGTTGTTTTTAATCGTTATGATATTTTGATGCTTGTACAGTAGTTTGTAGTGAGATTGAAGTTTTTAGAGAACAGATATCCAAAAAATATTAACTGCTGAATGTATGAAGTTTGCAAATATCTAGTGGTGAGAAAATAAAAGATGGCATCTGTTTGGTTTATCACATTTCCTGTAACCAATCATTGTCACAAACATGTGTTAATCATATATTATATATACCAGATATTTTTCTGGTTACTACACTGTGTCGCAAAAAAAACATCCCCGACATTTTCGACTGTAACTTGAAAACCAATTACCAGATGTTGATAATTTTTGGTAAAGATATTCCTGATGCAACTTGCCAACAAAAGACCACTTAGTTTCCCACCTCACCCGATGTTTGTTTCTGCACTACCTAGGGAAAACACAACCAGCGAAATATCACTTTTTTATTCAATGCTATATGATTGCTTAATTAACATAACGCGTAAAAACACATTTTTTTCACATTTTTGACACCATGGCTGACAATTCATCCAGTTGTCCATTTTCAACTGCCTGCAGTAAAACTGCTTGAAGTGTTGGCCCACTATGCAAACACAGGTAAGGAGACACTTTTTCCATTCGTTGACAGCAGTATCGATAATATTCTGCTCCAGACCAATCCAGGCTGTACCAGTCGTTTCTTGACTTCACAAACATTCCTAAACTTTATCTAATAAGACATACTGCTGCATGACAGTCAAACCTTGTAATAGACCTGCTGTTGGGACCCGCAGATTAGGATAAATGAAATTTATTGACGTTTTTTCATTCATTTTGACACGTATTATGCTTGGTCTGCTTTCCCCAGGTAGTGCAAAAACAGATGTTGGGTGAGGTGGAAAATAAAATACTTATTTAATAGCCAGTTGTGTCATAAATATTTTTGACAAATATTATTAAACTCTGCTAATCATTATTCAAGTTACGATCGATAATGTCGGGGATGTTTTTTCAGGTGTTCTGTTTATTTCAACACTTATTTTGCTTGATCTGCTTTCCCTAGGTAGTGCAGAAGCATACATTGGGTGAGGTGGGAAACTAAGCAGTCATTTGATGGCAAGTTGTACCAAAAATTATCAAAATCTGGTAATTGGTTTTCAAGTTACAGTCGAAAATGTCTGGGATGTTTTTTGGGACACAGTGTATATTCAGAAACTGTAATTCATGTTTCACAAAAGTGGTATGGGAATTGTCATATGGAGAATGTGCAGCAGTATTACATAATTTATCACACGTATGGTTAAAACATAGTTCTGTGATAATTTCAAATAATTCCGTCAAATCTGGCTCAGTGCATATAGTGGTTGTTTGCTGAATCATGGCAGGAACAACGTTGTGTATTTCGGCCAATGACTTTGACAGATTTCACTGTTTTGTGTGCTGTTTTTTTCTGCAGAATTTTGGCCATTTATGGGGAATTACTCACAGATTTTTCAGAAGACTACATCTGCGACATCGGACTCCGATAAGGAAAAAGCCTGTAAGTATAACGCTTAGTGGCTGAATAATGCCATCTCCAGTTTTAGGCTGCAAACTTTAATGATTGCCGTTAGAGAGTGACACGGTGAATTAAATTGTCCCTATCCTCGCCCCATCCCCATCAAATTTTCCCCATCCCCAGTCCCATTCCCGTAAGAAATTCCCCATCCCCAATCCCATTACCGTAGAAATTTTCCCATCCCCATCCCATCGCACCGCGGAATCTGAAGTTTGAAGATGAGGACTCTACCATTCACGTCGTTTAATGATGATCTTTATCAATGTAAATCTGCATATTGCTATAGCGGATTGACACTGTCTTCAGTGTCTTTAAGTATAAAAAAAAACAAAAATACTACTGGCAGACTATACGGGCTAATTCGTTATGAAGTTCGTGTAGAACCGGTGTCAAATGACTGTATGCCCCACGTCGCCAAAACCTTTGGGAGAAGCACCAGTCACGCATGGCGCTAGTCAGCCAGACCTTGGCCATTAATGCATGTCTGTGCCGTCTCCCAGGAGATCTCAGGAACGCCAAGTGACGTTCGGCAGATATCTGTGATCTCAGTTGCTGCAGTCAGTGCAGTGCTCTAACGCAGCTGACACTAATTACTTGACGAGTGATAAGCAAGTGCCCAGTGCCCCTGCAAAGCTATACCACGCGGCATGCAGTGGTCGTTCGTCCGACATGACTTCAATGTGCATTCTAGTGTCCAGAATGACGCTCACTTTTACAGTACATGCGGTGGGAAATGAACTAATTTTGTTTTACTGCTCCCGCGGTAACTACCGCAACTTTTTTACTGCTACTAGAGTAGTACCGCAGTACTACCTTAGTTTTTTTACTGTTACCATGGGATTACTGTGGAAATTTACCCATTTACCGCGGTAACGCCATGGTAACCATGGTATTACCGCTTTCCCCATTACCGTGTCACTCTCTAATTGCCATAGTTAATCTGTTAGTTGTAATCATAAGTAAGTGTGTATAGTGAGTGTTTAATGTCCACAAGAAACCTGCTAAACTAACTGTCCGGTAAACTATATGGTTTTGGTTAATGCAACATTGTTTGAATACTTGAGTCAGTACTGCTGTAGAGTTCAGCTTTTAGTTTCATTGTTAAAGAAATCAGTGAGTCATTTGTAAATTGAATTCTGAAGAAAAGAAGCAGCACTAGTCGTAAGTTCAACAATCATCAGTACTGGGCGGTAGGCGTGGTGTAGTGGTAACGCGTCTGATCCGATCAACGAAGTTACTGTACGCCGGGCCCGGTTAATACTGCGATGGGTGACTGCCTGTGGGCAGGTAAACCATCTCGGGATGTAACCAACCGCCTAGGTCAACTCAGCCTTTCATCCCTCCAGGGTAGGTAAATCGAGTACCGGCCTATCTGGCTGGGGTTAAGGCGGGGCGCATTCACCTCTGTCGGGTGGCAGGTAACACTGGTGATCCCATATGGCAGGTGATGCTTTGTACTTTGTAGCTTTGAGATCGATTTTGCATGAAGAGCTGTACCATTTAACTCGGAATTTAAATGTTAAGATTCTGCACTGCAGTTCATGTAGATGATGTTCAGTTTGATATGTGTTTGTGCAAAAGTTTTGTCATCCGTTGACGTGATGTCGCTGAATGCGGGTATAGCTGCCATGGTGACTGTTATAATGGTCTTCGTTTGTGTCGGCATGGACTGCTACAAAAAGCAACAAAGACACAAGCACGCCGAAGAGGTTCAGGTGAGCCTGCATTCTGTTCTGATTGGTTGATCTCAAAATGGCATGTTGCAGTGTTTGTGAAAGTCTGAGCATGGATGACGTCAGACGTGAAATGTGATAAATGTTGGGTGGGGTAAAATATGCTCCCAAATCACCCACAGCTCAGTCACCCCATTTAATGGTGCTAATAATTTTGCTTGTATAATTGTGAGCACGTGTGATAAAAAGTTTGAAATCTGGAAGTACTGGACTTGGCTTAATTTTATGGCGACTTTGATCAGATACGAGGGGCGTTCAAAAAGTTTTGCAAGTCGATATGTTAGACTGAAAAACTTTTCAATGTCTATACACCAATAAAACGCACATTTCTAAGAACTCGTGAGCTTAAAGCGGATATGTCATCATTGTAACTTATGACGTCATAAGGCGTTTTATATCAGTCCCTCCAGCCAGGTTTCTACCACAGACTTGAGTCATTCATTGTTTGAATAGCGTACACCACAGAGAAAATTTTTGAAATTTAGAAAAAGATAATAGTTACTGTAAGTCAAGTTTCTGCTGTGTATAAGGTGGTCTTATTGTACGAAGCCAGAGCCGCGAACAGAGCTTGCTGGGTAATTTTAACTTTGGGATTGAGCTACAGTGCTGGGCACTGCCGAATTTAAATGCAATATTCGGGGCTCACTCCCAGGCCTCCACACATCAGGGCTCCCCAGACTGTACATTGTAAAAATTGCTTAACCTTTCACAAAGATGACGGATATTACTAACTGTTAACTTTTCAATAAAATTTTACGGACGTCTAATCCTGACATGACATCGTAATTAACAGAAGCGTTCTTATTAATGGCCAGCGCAGATTTCGGCTACCGTTTATTCATATTGCAAATAAGAAATTCATGAGCGTATTTGTCAGCACTTCCACAAAGTCACATATCCCTGGGTCTCATGTTCGTAAATTCGGTTGCAGACTGGAGAATGGTCATGCGTATATTTGTGCTGTTTGCGTTAGTACTCCAAATCATATCTGTCTAACGCTTTATGACATCATAAATTTTAATGACGTCACATCTGCTTTAAGCTCATACGAGTATTGGAAAAATATAACTTTTACTAGTGTATAAATTTTTAAAAGTTTGTTAGTCTAATATATGAGAGCCTAGTGAGTTGTAAACTTTGTCTAATTTTTTTCATATGTATAGTTTTTCACGGCTGGCACAGATTTTGGTTATTGAATATTTATAAACACAAATGAGAAATTCATGGACATACTTGTCAGGGCTCTCATAAAATCACATGTCCCAGGGCCTCGTGTTGGAAAATGTGACGGTAGACTAAAGAAATATCATGCAACAACGTCATACATTACAGTGACGTCATATTCGCTTTAGACTCATGCGTGTTTAGGAGAAACCTGCGTTTTATTGGTGTATAAAATTTAAAAAGTTTTTCAGTCTAACATATCAACTTACAAAACTTCATGAACGCCCCTTGTAATGCACTCTGCCAGTTCTAATTTAATGCTTTCAAATAAATAAAAACTACAAATGTATGCTGATGGTCTGGCTGTAAAAAATTGGTCTCAGAATTCTTAATGGCTAAGGTGGAACTAATGCTGAAACACCGCTGACCAGTGACCAGTTTGTTTACTTACTTGGGCGAATTCTTGTGATTGTAGAACTTAATGCCGGAGATCCCCACCTGAAGAATCTGCAAGTCATGGCGCACAAGCGGAATGTGAACTTCCATTATTTTTTCTTCACTATTGTTCCGAACCAACTTAATTGTGCATGTCTGCTAGCAATGAAGACTGTGATTAAATTGCTCTAAAGGCATGTACAGAGCAAAGTAACTGAACTGAACTGACATGGTTTAGTTTTTGACGAACTGACCAATGGGCAAGCAGGGCGAGTCCACTGGTCATTGAATGACATACATGCGAGCATATTCATGTAGGCCACTGATGCTGTTAGACGGTGCCTACTGTAATGCATTACTGCTTGCCTGTTGGTTAGTTTGTCAAAAACTAAACCATGTCAGTTCAGTTTAGTTCAGTTACATCATTATGTTCGCACTTTAACTTGCAAAATGGCTTTTCCTTTGAACTGGTTTCTTTGCAAGTCTCTTAACAGTTCACAAGTTTACATTGTTTTCTCGATAAATGGAGTGGATGTTGAAGAACGAAGACTGATAATTTGAAAATTGTAAATTTATGTAAAGCATGATAGTGATCCGTGCTTAGCATATATGCATGTGTGTGTGTTTGCACCGATATATGTAATATGGTTTCACTACCTTTGTTAAATGGATATCAAACGATTGATAAAATTGCCATTTTTTTGCCAATATAATCGTCCACCAAAAACCTGTCATGTGTTGTATAAAAATCAGTTGATTTTATCAGCTGACAAAATGCCAGATCTTTGACGATTTTTTCGGCCGACTTTTGTATAACGGTCAACAAATTTTTAGTCTATAATATTCATTTTTGTTCATTAGTTAGTGGAAAAAATAATTTTGTGATCTTCTATTGTGCATTAGTGAAGCTGATATCGTCCAAAGCTGCAGACGTTTTTATTGGCTGTGTGTCATGGTTGAACGATTTTATCGGCCAATTTTTTCGGGCAACTGAACCATGCCCACAAAAGTCGGCCCACTTTTTCGATTGTCTTCCATCCCTTTTATGTTGCATTGTCTCTGCACCATCTTTGTTGTATCATGTAACACAACGTATGAATGTTACACAGTATTGCTATATGCATCAGATACATGCCAATGCACTGCTAATGGTCGTAGGTAGTTCTGCTTTCGCATCTTTCACACTGTTTGCCTGTGTCAAGAGTACATTGAATGTAGACTAATTTTTAATATTTATGAATGCTAATTGTCACTCAAGTGATTCTGCATTTAAATTTGAGCTTAGTGACAACAGCCTGCTTTCTAACCAAACTATAATACTGTAAAACTTTGAATAGAAGCTTTTTGCTTCTATTAGTACTTAGCTGTGTTGACCACCGTCCTGGCTGTATCTATGACCCATCATTTATTCTGACCCAGCTTCTATAAGTACAAGTTACCTTGACCACTGATCTATATCCGGTTCCCAGCATTTATTCAGGACATGACTTCTATTTGAAGTTTTGTGGTAGTATATTTGATTTGCTGTTGATGTTGCTGTTTGGTTTTAGCTGCCTTAGTCTACTTACTTTTCACCTTAATCAACAAAAGTAATCCCCCTGTCCTCCAATAGACAACATTCTGAGATTGATGACTGTTGGGAGGATAACAGGGAAGGCTATTAGAACAGTCATTACTCTTACATATGCACAGTCATATTGATCAGTTCTTAAAGTTTTCGGTTTAGGATAGAATTTTGTGTTTTCTGTGTTCCAAATAGTGTGTTTTTTGTAAAGGTTAAATTTTGTTTTATTATTGTGCGTTTTGCCTGGAAAGGCTGTCCCCGAAATAACCTATACTGTTTCAGGTGCGATGTTAAGCCATACTCACTCACTCACTCACAAAAGTGAACTTCCGAAATAGTTGGAGCAGGACTTTTTACGCTGAAAACCAGCAGTGATAAAGCACTTGTAGGCCTGTCATTGTGTGCAAGTTTGCTGCCGCCATCTGTCAGTAATAGTTTTTGCTTTGGCGAACATTCTGTGCTGCATGTACGATTTTTGAAATGAGTAAAAATAAAATATTCGTAACATTCACTTAATAAATTAATATACCGTGGGCCAATAAAAAACGTGGCACTTTACTTGTGTTATGTGCGAGAGCTAGCATAGCTAGCTATAGCACGTATTAGCCATGGTAATTCTGTCTTGGTGTCTTGGTGTCTGTCAAAACCCGGTACCGATTGGAGCCCAGGTGAGATAGAGACTTCAGGTTTTCACCATATGATAGCTAAAAGTCTCTAGTATTTTGTGACAAAATTTCATGCCACTGGGTGAAGGCGGTCCCCACGAACGAGGGGGAGAAAGAGGGCACCCCCTTAAAAAGGCGTTATTCTACTGCTATTGGCTCGTCTAACGTGAAAATGGTTGCAGGTAGGCACAGACATACTGCTTATCATAACAAGCACTGTCGACAAGCTTCTTAGAAATGTCAACATCGATGATCTTTAATGACCTTGAACTCCCAAAATAGGGGGTTATAGTAAATTTTTTTTCGTGATTTCGGGCTGCAACATGCATTCAAGAGTGAATTGCGCCGAAATGGCTGGAGATAGACCAAGACAACCTGCATATGAAATTTTCAGCATTGAATGTAGATTTCAGAAATTTAAGTCTGGACCCTTTAGGTTCAAGGAGGCCTGCACACGTGGGTGTCAAAGAGGGGTTCCCCTCTTAAAAGTGATTATTTATCCACTGCTGGCTTGCCTAACGTGAAAATGGTTGCAGATAGGCACAGACATGCTGCTTAACATAACAAGCACTAGCAACGAGCTTCTTAGGATTGTCAATATTGATGACATTGATTGACCTTGAACCTTAAAAATAGGGGTTTTGGTGATTTTTTGGCGATTTTTGGCTGCAAAGGAGTGAATTGTGATGAAATGGATGGAGATAGACCAAGATTACCTGCGAACATGAACTGCTATGGGCTCTCGCACGTCTCATGAGCACTAGCTCAGATTTCTTGTTTGTATCTTTGCAAATTATTGAGCGATTTTCAAAATTCTTTCTCTGACACACTCTGTAGACATTTTGCATTAATGCGGTTGTTATATATCGCATCACACCATAAATGTGCCTCTACACTACCTTGTGAAATACAAATGTAAGAAAAACTAATGATAATAACAAACATTTAGGTAAATGAAAAAAAACACTTCAGGCTAATGTTGCGGTAAATGATCTACAGGGTGTTCCAAAAAAACGGATACCCAGTTTTATTTTTGGGATAACTTTGGTAATTCAGCACCGATTTTAATTATTCTTTCACTGTTACAAGCAGCAATTTATGGCGCGTAAACGTGAAGTTCTTCCACCCACTGCACCTTTTTTTGTGTGACCACATTACCTAGCAAAACAAACACTCAAAGCTACAGTGGTCTTGGAGAACAGGCAGCACATAAAGATATCAATTTCGTAGCATAAAAAGCTTACTTACTTATTTGCAGTAGTGCCTTGTGACGTCATTGTTACGTCATATTGTGTTTATTTACTTTGTTTACCAATAATAATTTTTAAAATAAATAGTTCGATATGGGCAGAATAAACACCGATATTAGCAATAGTGTTTGTTTTGCTAGGTAATGTGGTCACACAATAAAGGTGCGGTGGGCGGAAGAACTTCACGTTTACGCGCCATAAATTTCTGCTTGTAACAGTAAACGAATGGTTAAAATCGGTGCTGAATTACCGAAGTTATCCCAAAAATAAAACTGGGTATCCGTTTTTTTTGGAACACCCTGTATATGACAGTAGACTGTGTTAGATCCACACAGTCTAATGTCATATAGATCATTCATTGCAACGTTGGTCTGAAGTGTTTTTTACCAATTTTATCAAAATGTTTATTTGCTATTATTTTGTTATATGCATATTTCATTTATATTTCACAAGGTAATGTAGAGACACATTTACAGTGTGGTGGGATGTATAATAGTCACATTATTGCAAATTGTCTGCAGAGTGTGCCAGCAAAAATTTTTAAAAATCTGTCAATAATTGGCAAAGATATGGACAAAAGTAAAGTGCCACGTTTTTTATCGGCCTACCCTGTAGTTATTATATCTAGCAGTTTTCCACCACTTGTTACGGAAATGCAGCAAGTAGTTACTGGTTTAATTCAGTGCTACTCTTGCACTTCAGTCTTTCAGTAGAGTTTAGTGCGTTGATTTTAATGAACAATCTCAGACTGTAGATTTAGCAACATTTATCAAACTAATTTATGTGCCTTACAGCGTATGTTATTAAAAACACATGACATTTAATGTGTCGGCTTCATCTACCACACACCTGGCTTGTTTATGATAATAGTTATTAAGAAGCAGGCTGTGTATGCAATGAGTGTCATTAGAACGTAATTCCATTGGTATTTATGTGAAATTGGTTTAGTGGATGGGCTTTACAGCTATGTAGTTGTGGCAATTTTTAGTTGTTACTAATCGATTACGACCAACACTGCCTTGAGATTCAGACACTTTTGATACCGGGTGTTGGTGTAATTCATATGAAAATGATGCGACATTATGATGTAAAAATAATGATGTGATATTTCGTATAAAGGCCAGAGATGTGCAGACTGCTTTGCAGACATAGATCTGCAGGATTTTTTGCAGACGTGGACTGACGATGGATCAAAGGTAGACGAAATTTGCGGACGCGGACTAATGTGCATCTTGTTCTGTGATGCCTGACAAGTGTATTTTCCCTAATAACTGCTAATGGACTGGAAAGCATGTTTGATGCCTTGTTTATTACCAAGCCCTTTACTGCCATTGTTTTGTCAGTTAATCTGCTGTAGGCCTAGTGGCCTGCCTTACGTACTAAAGACTAGCTTATTCAGCGGTGACCTGGACTGACAGCGGATCCATTATTTGTTCTGTTGCAGATGCATATCCTTGGTTAAAATCTGCCGACTGACGTGGACTCAAAATTTTGGGATCCGCACATCTCCGATAAATGCCTGTGACATGATAATGCAAATGAACCATATGCGCGGCGATACTTTTCTAAAACTTATTTTGATTTATGTTATATGGTGAGCTTGTTTTTTATTGTTTGCGTTTTAGTGTTTCTCTGTTGGTCACAGTTGTGGTGCGTTTAGTTTGTTTGTCGGCAGTACAATCTTATTATGTACCATACATTTCTTAATGATTCCATGATTGATTTTTAATGCATATTTTTCAGCTTCTGTTCATGACATGATTCACGGAAAAAACGGCAACGGTAAAATCGGCAACGGTAATAACGGCAACGGTAAAAAGGGCAACGGAAAAAACGGCAACAGGTAATAACGGCAACCAGTAAAAACGGCAACAGAAAATGACAACATCGGTAAAAACGGCAACAGTAGTAAAGGAAACAGAAAAACTGTAAATGGCATTTTGCAACTATGTTGCACGTTCGATTCATTCCACGTTCAGTTCAAGACATCGTTTATTAGCCATTTTGCCGTTGCCATTTTTTCAAGTTGCCGTTCTTCGCTGTACTTTATAGGCCTAACTAAGCCCGTCGAGAGCCACAGTGGGGTCTGGGGAAACATTCTCGCGGGGCCCCCAAACATTTTTGCGGGGCCCCTCTGGGAAGAAAATTTTTGAATTTTTCTTTTGAAAATGGTGCATTCTTGTGTACTTTATATTTCTGAGCGACGGAAAAAATGGCAACGGTAAAATGGCTAATAAACGATGTCTTGAACTGAACGTGGAATTGATAAAAAGCATGTCTGTGCCTATCTGCAACCGTTTTTACGCTAGACAAGACATAAAATAACCACATTTTATAGGGACCCCTCTTTGACCCCCTCATTCAAAAGGAAGCAAGAAACTAAAACATGACACTATCTTATGGTGGAAATCTAGGCTCGAATAAGTACCCGGTTGTCACGGTTGTGACAGACAAGCCTACGGACAGACAGAATGGACAGAGGGACACCAAGACAGAATTAACAGCAGGCAGCAAGCGCTAGCTGCAGTCGTTGCGCGGTCATTCGGTGCACTGCTGGGCACCCTGACGGATTAAGCCTATCAATGAAACGTTTGCACAGCAAGCAAAAGACCAGTTAAGTAGGCCTCGTGGGTCTACAGATTAGTACACATTCAGGTTGGGTGTAGGACATTTCTCCCCCCGGACATGTTCCCTCCCCAACGTTTCCTCCTCCGTTTTTTTGCGGTAACCGGACGTTTTTCCCCTCTCTATACAATGCAGTATAATACAATACAATACAATGGAGAATTTGCACTCAAAAACTGACAAACAAACTGTCAGTTTAATCTAGCACATAAACTAAAAAGAACTGAAATGTTTAAA
>Ga0209367_1000956_pt1 | contig 33224 bp, 29 predicted proteins | sample WorMetLIZISLAND2_FD_187412 | JGI IMG/M metagenome (GOLD analysis project Ga0209367, IMG submission 187412) | Marine gutless worms symbiont microbial communities from Max Planck institute for Marine Microbiology, Germany - Olavius geniculatus... ... | reverse complement strand
GCCGACGTAATCAACCCTGCCAAATTTTATCTCAATCGGGTCAGGGGTTTTGATTCTGTGGGGGGTCGAATTTTTGGCTTTCCCATAAGAAAGAGAAGTCGCCGTTAACACAGGGCTTGAACTACCGTTCAGCCTGTGATGCCCGGCGTTCCTCCTGTTCGCCTTGTCTCCCGCTTGCTTGCTTCATTCGTCTCCGTCGATTACGGGACGATCCACACATTGTCCCTATGGGACGATCCGTGCACTGGCCGGATGGGGAACTCAGCAGTATGAATGCCGCTGCGATTGCTGTCTTATTCGTTAGGAGCATCAATAATTTTCTGAACAGCATTCCAAAGGGAAATGTACCATAATTCACCCGTTTTGAATTTCACAGTTATGTATCTTGACAGTGATTGAATGCGCTTAGCAGTTGTGTCATATTTTAACTTTTTGAGACATTTTGTAAGATAAAGTCTTGCAATTTTGTGTTGGATCTTGTAGCCATATAAGACAAAGTCTGGAATTTACTCAAGATGAATCTAGGACATCTTGATATTTGTCTTTTGCAATGGCCTTAAGACACATCTTAAGATAAATCTTACGACAGTATCTGTGAATCGGTCCCTGGTTTCCAAGGCGAGCGCAGTTGTTACCGTAGGCAGCAGCAGCAGCCATTTGAAAAGAAGGTTGCGATGGATGTTGCCTTGCGACCGGCAGTCAGTCTTGCTGCTAAAGTATTGACTGACCGATGCCAGCTGATACTTCCTTTCCTTTGTTGCCTCCCCGGCATCGGCAGGCTTTCCATTTCCTGCCAGTGGCGTATTCAGCATTCAGCAAAGGCATGTGCTTTCGTGGCGAACCGCGAGCCTATAACGGTCGGTCCGATCTGGGACCAGTGAGGTCCACACGGGCAGAACCCGTGGTCAGAGGGGCCGGGGGAGCGAAGCCCCCTCCCGTCCGAAGCGGAAACGCGTTTAGCTTTCAACGTTCGATGCAAACGTCGACTTTTCTCTGCTTTTGTAAAATTTGCAAATGCAAGAAACTGCAGATATATGTGACATTGTCTCGCCGAAATTGGAGGGCATAGCATGCACTTTGGGTCGGTGAGGGTTAAATTTATTTCAGCTAGCACGCAGCCCAAGTATGCCCGGCTGCATTAATAATCAACGACTTTAATCGATCGTCTATGCGAAGTATTTTTCATTAACTGCCGGTACTGTAATCTATTTTTAGAGACTGAGTTTTTATTTCTGCCTTAATTACGCCACAGCGGGTCTAGTGATCGGTCTGTCTGTCTGTCTGTGTGCGCGTGGCACTATGGGCTGCATGGCGTCACTCACTCAGTGTTATCTGGCCTCAGACTGCAGAGTGCAGACTCTGTGTGGCTGCAGATCAGGGGGCGTCGCCTCGTGTCACTGAGACGTCTGCTACGCCTGCTGCTTGCGATGAACGAGTTCTAATAAACGAGAACGTTATTCTCTTTTTTCAGTGAGCTGTTTTCTCATTCTGCAGGCTTATGGCAATGATAGTCTTTTCCCGAAATTTCCGTCTTTACCTGCTTTCCTCAGATCAGTGTAATTTGTAATTGTTGTGTGGTGATTTGGCCACATCATGTCCGTGGCCAACTGTCGGCCACACTGAGAACGAGAACTGTGGGCTTCGGTCCCCGATGTTTCTCAGCCGCCGACCCATCAGCGTAGAACAGTTTGTCGTTGGCTACATCACTTGACTATTGGACAGTTTACCGGCCGCCTGAAGACAGATGTATCTACGCGTATCAGTGCAGGCGTCATAACTTTCTGTTTTAAGCGTTGCTGTTACTGAACTGAACTCAATTCTCTGCCGTTCTTTATTAATTGCGATCATTTGGGCACTTATTGAGGTGAAAATCGGTTCCCGGTTATTAGGAGCCTATTTGCTGCTGCTGCTGCTGACAACTGGACCGTGTAATGCTTTGACGACTGGCCCCATGCAGGCAGCTGCCGCAGCAGCAGCTGGGCCTCGCTTTTATATCAACGACTGCTGCATTAGTGCCGCTCTGGATGCTTTGCCGAACAATCAAAACGGAAATGAGGTCAGCCATGCGTTTATGCGTTTGCATGGTAACCAGTTAAGTTGCGCTTTGGTGCACTGAATATCTTGGAACAGGCCAGCACAGCCTACTTTTTAGGTGCAGGCCTTGGTGACGTAACGTTATAGGATGTTGGACTTGACGTTAACAAGAAATTTGAACACGCGCGAAAGCCTGTAGCAGTTACTGGACAACAACGGTGATACCGCTCTTTGATGACCTCGTGCGCAAGTTTCCTTGAATCTAGAAAATCGACAGTTGGACCGTCAAAATCTACGTTTAATGCTGAAAATTTCATACGCAGCTTGTCCATGTCTATCTCAATTGGTTTCGGCGCAATTCGCTCGTGAAATGTGTCTCGCAGCCCGAAATTGCCAAAAAATCCATAAAACCCCTTATTTTAGCGTTCAAGGTCATTCAAGGTCATTGAATTGGGCGCCAATCGAGAGCCAGTGTACGACTTCCTGTTAGTGATTAATAGTAACCTAGGCCCTATCTCGCACCGTTACTGAGATACAGCGACTTATTGGCCAAAAATCGCAAATTTTACCCACCCCCTCTCATTTGGCGCCCTTGTTCGGGGTGACCCCTTTCGAATTTACGGAAAAGCTATACGGTTCCTGAAACTAGAGTCTTCCGGGCAGCCGACGGTGAAGATTTGGTGATCCTAGCTTGCACCGTTTTTGCCTGATCCACCCGTATGACGGACGGACGGACAGAATTGCGATGGCTAAGACGCGCGCGCGTAAAAACGTAAAAGAAACGTGACAAGAATAACAAGAAATCTGAGCTATGCTCATGAGAGGCGCGAGAGCCTATAGCAATTCCCGTTTGCAGGTAATCTTGGTGTATCTCCATCCATTTCGTCGGAATTCACTCTTCTGCAGCCAAAAATTGCCCAAAAGTCACTAAGAACCAATATTTTTAGGGTTCGTGGTCGTTCAAGATCATCGATGTTGACATTCCTAAGAAGCTCGTCGCCAGTTCTTGTCATGATAAGCCGCATGTCTGTGCCTATCTGCAACTATTTTTACGCTAGACAAGCAAACAACGGATAAATAACCACTTTTTAGAAGAGTATCCGACTTTGATACCCGCTTGCGCAACCCTTTTTGAATTTAGAGAATTCAGACTTGTACTGCTAAAATCTACATTCAATGCTGAAAATTTCCTATGCAGGTTGTTTTGGTCTACCTCCAGCCATTTTGGCGCAATTCACTCTTGAAATGCGTGTCGCAGTCCGAAATCGCGAAAAATTTACTAAAACCCCCTATTATGGGGGTTCAAGGTCATTCGATGTCATCGATGTTGACATTCATAAGAAGATCGTCGCCAGTGCTTGTTATGATAAGCGCATGTCTGTGCCTATTTGCAACCATTTTCACGTCAGACGAACTAATAGCGGTAAAATAACGCCTTTTTAAGGGTTGCCCCTCTTTCGCCACCTCGTTTGTAGAGACCCTTTTTACCCAGTGGCATGAAATATTGTCACGAAATACTGGAGACTCTAGGCTATCATATGGTGAAAATCCGAACTCTGTATCTCACCTGGGCTTGAATTGGTAACGGGTCGTGACGGACGGACAGACGGACAGAATTACCATAGCTAATACGCGCTATAGCTATGCTATATGGGTGCTTATCACCCATACGATGGCCGTTGAGCCCGTAGGTGGATAGACCACTTAAGTTCGTGACGCATGGCCAGTGCGACGCCAGACCTACGGTTACCTTCCCAGCCACGGGGCATCACCGCTCTTTGGCCGGTACTTTAATTATACTGCTTGGCGAACAGAGGCACATGTGTGTGAACACTTGCCCAAGGTTCTTACCTGGCAGCGCACCGGGCGGGAGTCGAACCTGCAACCTCAGGGTTACGAGTTCGGCACGCTAATACCGCCACACTGCAGCAAGCCACTTTTCTGTAACTGAAGACATTTTGAAAATTCCGGCTTAACTGATTGATTGATTAGGCTGGTGCGTGCGATTGTCACTAAGATTAAGTTACACACAGTTCCTGACTTGACCAGAATCAGAGCGTTGTTGTCGGTCGCTGTCTGCTGTTGTTGTTTGTTCGCGGAGCTGATGGGCGTTGACTGATGATGATCACTGAATGATTGATGTATGCGTTCCTACTGCTCCTTGTGTATCTCTGAGTCGCCGGTGTCGGCCGACACCGCATTGTACTGTATTGTATCCTCTGCCCTATGGCACAGCTGACGAAAGCAGAATATATCACGGTCTGTACTGTAGGGATAGGTTCGAATCCACCATTTTCGAGTCAGAGACCAAGGCCACCTAGAACCTTTAAGTAAGTAAGTAAAGCTAGTACGACATTTTTATTATACTTCACATCAAAAACAAGCTCAGTCTTATTCAAACCGTAATGAACCGTTAAAAATGTTCAGACAAAGCTAGTTTTAATGTTTCAGTAGATATATCATACAAGTACCTACTGAAAACTCGTTGCAAACAGCACATTTATTATAAGTGACTAGAGGCCAAGGTGTTGAAGCCAAGGCCGAAGCCGCGATTTTTTGACCACAGCCTGTAGTGAATAAGTGTCAAGTGGGTACGCAGCACGAAATTATCCCACTCCAGACAGTGGTTTTTGTCTACACCGTGGTTTATTTGATCACGCATGACTGCACCCGTATAAAGCTATGAACCATTACGAGTGCAAACTGAGCGTATAATGGGACAGTGTAGTTTGAGCTGTACTCTTGTGTATATTGATGACGTCACGCGCACCTGTCTGCCTGTCTCATGCATTGCATTGCCTAGCTGGATGTCAGTGCATTCAGTGAATGGCGCGTGCTGCTTTAACGACATTACAAACAGCACTCACTGTCTCTGACTGTCTCCGTTACTACGGAGGATTGTTGGAAAACCCGAATTGTCTGACGAAAAACCGCAAAACCCAGATACGTATCGTCAGATCTAAACTTGTCATTTTGTCAATTCAACACCAATACTTTGCGTGTGGAAAGACGGTTGTTTGGAACCTACTGGTATTTTAATGTCACCTATTTCAACATTGTTAACGTTGAACAGTTTCAGGTAAATATTATGTATTAAATTAATTTGGACTATATAGTTAGAGTGTAATGGTAATGAATTGCAGCTGAAAGCATGCCACCTTGCCAAAAACCCAGATCAGGACTCATCTAGCCAAAAATACCCAGGAACCCATGCAGATGACCCGCACAAACCCAGATCTAGTTGAAAACCCCAGACGTGGTAACGCTCTTTGAGTGTGACAATTGGTGCTTTAATGACATTACAAACAGCAATCACCCCCCCCCCACAGTGACTGTCACTGTGTTTGCGTCCGTCCGTCCGTCCGTTGACGGTTTTATGTCAGTCTTTTCTTTTGTCGTCGTCATGGCGTGCATTCGTGCGTGCCTGTTGAATTGAATGACGTCCGACCAGTTAGCCACAGAATACACTGAATGCCTGCGGCCCCTTATCCATATCACTCAGTCACAATGTACAGTGGCGGATCCAGAAGTTTGGAAATGGGGCAAAAGAGTAGAGGTGGTGTCTGGGGAGGGGCTGTGCCTCTTCCCCAGAATTTTTTTAAATTTTGAGCAAAATGATGCTCTGGTACAGAATTTTCACTCATTTTAAGATGCATCCAGTCAATAGAGGGGGGACGACCGCCTCCCCCGCCTCCCCCTTGAATCTATCACTGAAAATTTAGCCTTCTTAGAGGTGACTGGTCACTAGTGCGAATGGGCACTAGTCAGAATTTGATCAGGTTGGGATCTGCCATAGCAAGGGGCCTCTGTAGCCAAGGGCTGCCTCTGGCAAGTTCTACCAAAGCCAAAGATACAGTTCCTAAACCTGACACTGTCACTATTTTTACCATAGGTTTAACTCTATCCCTAACGCTCGCGCTGTTCGGACTATAGTTCTGTGCGTGGTGTGAACGTGCATAACCGTATATAGTCCACTGAGATAGGACGCTAATGCATTTACATTGATCCCAGTGACGCGTCGCGCTGACTGTATGGCCAATATATTGTCGTGAATGAACGAATAAAATGGCTGCCCCTTCCCGCCGGGCTGATGAAAAGGATTTGTGTCCTCGACGGGCTGGGCCGCAGTACAGTATAAAGTACTCTTTAACTGCCGCCATTAACAGACAGACGTGTGACGTCACGGGCATCTTGCGGAATGCAACACCGACGGTGAACGGTTGACCATAACGTTCACACAGAAGCGATCAAAGATCTCAGATCGCAGCCCAGAGAAAAGTGCCGACACTTGCAACCAGTAAAACGAAACTATATTGTGTTTTGGGTCAGTGCCCGGTGATGTTGCTTTTTATGGGAAAGCCATCGTGAAGCTGTACGGAGCGTCACCTGCCATATGCGATCACACAGTGTTACGCGCCATTTAAAACTGGTGAAAGTGTCGAGACAGGCCATTACTCACTACTCAATTTATCTGCCCCCGGAGGGATGGAAGGCTGAGTTGACTTTGGCGGTTGGCTATATACCTAGATAATTCACCTGTCTGCAGAGCTGCAGAGAGTCACCCATCCAAGTGCTAATCACTTGATAGGGACTCGATTGGGAGTCGAACACACAATCTCCCGATTTTTGTCTAACGTCTTAACGGTTATGTGCTGGTGTGTGTGGGAAATGGGAATGGTTTGTCTGTTTCGCAGTGTAAGCCGGTGTCTGGCTGAGTGCTGAGGATGTGTTGGCGTGTGTCTGTAGGTATGATCCACGTGAAGGAAGCGTTGGATCGTGAAACCCAGCAGTTCTACTGGTTGACAGTCTACGCCGCCGACTCAGCCCCAGTACCCCGCAGCTCGTTCGTCGACGTACTCATTGAAATCGACGACGTCAACGATAATAGGTTTGCAGTATTATTCTGCTTTTCCAAGTCTTCATATGTACTAGATACTAAGATGTGGCATTGCTGGAATGGATAAGCAAGTACGCGGTACCATATGAGCTTATACCACTCCAGACAGTGTGCGGCATCGTACTTAAACTATGCTCAGATCGCACATAGGCTACTCCGTTGTTTGCTTTATGACGCACAACTGCACCGTAAAGTTAAGAAAACATTAGCAGTACGAGCTGATTGTGATCTTAGCTCAGTGGGTGTAAGGACAAATGGCCATCAAGGTGTTTTTTTCGCTGGAGTTCTTCCAAATGAAGTGCACATTATTTCAGAAATAGAGCTCAATTACGTTGAGATGAGTTGACAGTTTTTGTTGCTGTATTTGTATGATTTTCAGACATCTATCTGTTCTTAGCTGGAGCAGGCTCGTCGAGAGCCACAGCGGGGCCCGGTGAAACATTCTCGAGGGGCCCCCAAACATTTTCACGGGGCCCCTTTGGGGAGAAAATTTTTGAATTTTTCTTTTTAAAATGGTACACTCTGGCGTGCTTTATGGCGGAGCTCCCACCCAAACGTCGCGGGGCCCGGTGTAGCTTACCCTCCTACCCCACACTGTCGACGGGCCTGAACTGGAGACGTCGTCCAGGCCGCCCCAAGAACAAATGGCTGGATCAACTTCGTGGTGACAACAACACTCCGCCTTCTGACCTCTGGAGACGAGCCTTGTTACGTGGACAGTGGGGGGTGACGCTACGGTTCTCGCGGACTGCGTTAGCGACGAAGACGACGACGACGACGAGTGGAGAGTTTTAATCAGAATTACTGCCAAAAACTTCTGATAACTTTCTGTGCGATCCGGGCAATTATGCTAACAGATATTTCCCCTATTTCGCAGTGACAAAGAACTCATCAGTCCCATCCTGGATCTAGATGCTGATCCGTATCACCGCCAAAATGTTGCACCTTCTAAGCTGTTCCAATTCTAACCTTTACTGAAAATTTGGTTTAAGTAATAAAGCAAGCTGTGCCTGTCTGCTGGGTGAACAGGCCTCAGACGGTAGAACCGGTGTATTACCCAAGTGTGGCGGAGAACAGTGCGGAAGGCACGGAGGTGATTCGGTTGGAAGCGTTCGACCATGACGTCACCAACGGAGCACTGACCTACGACATCACCAGCGGCAACCCGCAAGCATTCTTCGCCATCGACCGAATTACCGGTACGCTATACGTTACTACGTTATGGCTTATGCCGAGTGCACGAAATGAACTGGTCTGGACTGAGATATTATTTCAGTTTATTTGTAGCCCATTGTACGTACGCCTTTAGTCGTCTTTGGTTGATTTTTACGCGCGATAGCAGAATGCTTCGCGCGTCTTAGCCATGACCTGTTCGTCTGTCTGTCTGTCTGTCCGTCACACCCTTGATCCCTATCAAAACGGTGCAAGCTAGGATTACAAAATCTTCACTGTGGGCTGCTCCGAGGACTCTAGTTTTTCGTGACAAAATTCCATGCCTTTGGGTGAGGGGATTCCCCTCGAACGAGGGCGTCAAAGAGGGGTACCCCCTAGAAAAAACGTTATTTTGCCGCTTATTGGCTCGCCTGTGTGAAAACGGTTGCAGATAGGTATAGACAAGTTGCTTATCATAAGCACTGGACACGGGCTTTTTACTTTTATCAAAATCGATGACCTTGAACGTCCTTGAACCCTCAAAAGAAAGGTTTTTAGCGAATTTTTTTTTTTTTGGCTGCAGCGCACACTTTGAGAGTGAGTTGCGACAAAATGGCTGGAGATAGACCAAGACAACCTGCATATGAAATTTTTGGCATCAAACTTAGATTTTAGTAATCTTAAGTCCCAACCCCCTGGTGACGAGCTTTTTTGGGGCATCTGCTTCGATGACCTTAAACGACCTTGAACCCCAAAAATAAGGGGTGTTAATGGGTGCTAGTGATTTTTTGTGATTTTCGGCTGCGGTGCACACTTTATGGGTGAATTGCGACGAAATGACTGAAGATAGACCAAGACCGTGTGCGAACAGGAACTGCTAAGGCTGTCGCGCGTCTCATGAGCTTTGCTCAAATTACTTGTACATGTCAGTTTTGTTGATATAATCGGTTGCTATTAACGTTGCTATGGCACGAAATGCCGGGATGTTGTACGCTGTTGTACCGTTAGGAAACTAGTATAACTATCGGTTCCATGCGCTCACTCCAGCCCTGGCCTTACTTACTATGCTTTTGATTCCCGTCTGACTTTGAGGAAGGAACTCGTGCGGGACGGACGGACGGGCAAGACACGTAACACGGCCTGTTAGAAAGGACGGACATTAACTCAGTCACTGCTAGATGCAGAAGTGACCATGAATTGACATTGACACAACTCGTACCGGGTAGTTAGTGGAACCTGCTTTCGGGCCATTATTCACCCAGTGCGGTTAGTTGAGTATATAATAACACAGCGCCATGGCTTAGTGCATTAGTCGTCGCCCGCCGTGTTAAACTTGCCAGCTCATCAGCTAGCGCTCTGGGTCCCCGGTTATGTGTCGGTAACATGAAAGCCACACGCAGTAGCCCATACTGTTGGCATCAGATTCAGTGAATAGCGCTAGCGATTCGTGCGCCCGTCATAATGCTAGAGGCCGCCATGGCTCGATGCGTGTAGGCCTATTACTAAGCCTAATTAAATAGAACTCTGCGCTATGCGGTATACTCTCGCAGGACTTCCAGAACCAACGCGTAATAATAGCCTGGCCACACTATTTACAGTTTTAGACAGTTTACATATAGGATGTTACATGTCACCGCCGTGTGGTCAGGGTGACGTAACCAGGATTTGAAATTCTGGAGATAGGGGCCGCCTACCGGGAAAAGGTCGGGGAGGGGCTGTGCCCGCTCCCTTAAAATTTTCGCGTTTTTGTGTGTGAAAATGAAGAGTTTTTGTGCATTTTTGCACTATTTTGGGTAACTGTGTGGGTTCCTAGGGGAACACGTGCCCCCAGTGTCACCCTTGGCTATACATGTCGCAGGCGCAGAAAAAATTGTTGCGAACTTTCCCGGGTCTGGAGTACATGTAAATGTGTAGTGGCGGCTTGATGCTAGCAGTGGTTAACACGTTGATTTCGTTTTGGGGAAGTTACTCTACGCCGGGCCCCGATAGTAGATGGGCAAACCATCTCTGTATGTGTACAGCTGCCCAGGTCGACTCAGCCTGGCCGTCCCTCTAACTAGGCGCATGCGCAATGAGTACCAGTGAAAGCTGGGGCTTAAACAAACACGCCACGCGATGCGCTAGCCCCGTGGTCTTGCAGTGTAAGCTGATTTCTGGCCGCTGAGGGCTATAACGAAACGGAGATCAGCGCCGCCCCTTGGGCATTTTGGCTCGTTCAGGACTTTTCGTTACGTTTTTTCAGGTTAATGTATTAAATTACTGATAATTGACGGTGACACAGAGAAAGTCTTATCAGTCCACGATGCTGAGGTGTACTGGCAATATCAGTCACTGAAGTATACTGCTGTAGACACTGCAGTCTATGGCCACTGTGCACTGTAAGCTGCATGTAGATTATCCTATCTAATGCATGCTGGTGGTCTGCACGTGTGTGGTCTCTAAGCTGTAAACTTCTAGGCCTAGTCTGCTGGATGCTACTGCTCCTACATGTACCAGTATCATTCAGGTTCAGTTAAGAGTGATTGTCTCCCGCGTTTTAGTTAATCGTGTGTTTTATGCCCACTTGGTTCGTGAGTGCATCGCTGAACACGCCCCATTTTGGCCCCGGGCCGATACACGAATTAGGTCAACTCAGCCTCTTACCGTCAGCGGGATGGTGAGCAGTAGCTTACGGGCTACTGGGTGAAGGCCTACTGTGGCTGATTGGTCTGCTTGCTGCAAACCGCGGTTCCCACATTGTGGGCAATGGATGGCCGCATAGTGCGCTGCAGTATCATTAGCTCATGCCAATCATCCGCCACTTCCGAAATTGTTAAGCGTTTCTGGTTACGAGTCTGACTTCTGACTCTCGTAAGAAGCGCGATAGCAACTGCCTACCCAGGAAGGATGGCCAGGCTGAGTTGATAGGTGTGAAACAAGCGTGCAGTGGTGTGATTGACGTATGCAGTGCAGTTGGCTGTCAATAGATGGCGCCAGCTGCCGGACTGACAGACTAAACAGAGTGTGAATACACATACAGTCCATGCACTGACTATAGACTACTGTTTCAAGTTTGCCTGTCATTCAATGCTTTGGGTCAGTCGGCATTTCTTCTGGCACTACTGCCTTTGTGCTTTAGATCCATTCTTCTTTGCACCGTCCTGTAGGCTAATTGATCTAAAAGCCAAACCCATGCTTCAGCTTTGTTAATGGTTTACAATAAACCGGAGATTATAAGGGCCTCCGAACCCGAGTGGCGTTGGCTTTCCTTTCGGTTCTCCGGGGCTTCTAGTTTGGTGGCTTGATGGTGTAACGGTTAGAACGTTGAACTTGCGATCGTGAGTTCGTGAGTTCGACTCACTTTCGGGTCGCTATCGAGTGATGGATGGGTTATATTGTCTGCAGATTAGTAAACCATCTCGGTATATAGCCAACCAACCGAGCCCTTCATCCCTCCAGGGTAGGTAATGAGTACTGACTTGTCTGGCTGGAATTGAGGTGGGGCGCGTTCACCTGTGTCACTGCATGAATAGTGCATATGGCAGGTGCCACTCCGTAGCTCTGAGATAGCTTACGAGTAAGAAAATCTTTAACCTTTTATGTTTCTGGGTGCACATGTGTTAAAAGCACTGTGCTATGTATATGCATTTATGTTTCTGTAGGGCTAATAAAGACAACGCGAAGGATACTGGATCGAGAGCAGCAGGAGGAACATGTTCTTGAGGTCTGTCTGATCTGCTGTTTCATTGTGCGGCTGCCATAGCAGGCTGCAGTACGGGTATTGCCTTCGGGGTCTGTCCGTCCGTCTTTTCGTCTGTCTATAGGCCTATCTCTCTTCTAGGGCTTACAGCTTGAAGATTAAAACTAAAGGCAAACTGTAATGTGCAGTATATGACAACTGATGTGAACATTTTTCTGGGACAGTATAGTGTAGCCGGTGTAACAATTTTTAGTTCAAATGGACTGTCGCATAATATGTCAGCACAGGGCCCACAAATTTTTTGTAGTTTCTAGCGCAGTCAAGTGAGTTATATGAGGAGGTTAAATAATTTGCTTCTCGTGTGAATGGACAGGGTGGCAACAAACCTGAAAAACCTGGAATACCTGGGGAATTCTCTGAACCTGGAAGCTCGGGGAATTAGCAGAGAATTCTGTGCTGCCTCAGCGAAAAATTGTAACAAATAAAATAGTATCACTAGATGCAGTTTTCTTGGTGCAGAAATGCTGTAAAATATGTTTGTGGCGGGGGCTTTTTTTCGGACCCTGCTGGGGGAGCTTAGTCAGCTTGCAGTACTCCCTCGGATTACTATTATTACAGTTATTTTTGGTTGCGATAACCTGCAGAAAAGTAAGTCTATAGTTCGGAAAAACCCGGAAAACTCAGTGAATTTTTTCTCCTTAGTTTGTGGCTATGCTTTTGGGTAAATGGAGAAAACGACAAACTAACCGAAGCAAATGAACTACAGTGTCGTAATTTAACGACACTTAACGACAGTCTATAGTTAGTTCGCTGACACATTCTGGTATCTACGTAAAGCAAACTGCCTTGCTGAACGATCACGTCTTGTTCTTATGCTTGTATAAGATTTACATGCTTATCATTTAAAAAATATCGATATCGATATCGAGATAATCTCAAAATATTGTATCTATGTCGTATCGAAATTGAAATCCTGATATCGAATCATCACTACTGCAAGGTATACTACATTGACGCATATTTTGGACCGTTCCAATTTCACAAAGCCGGGGATTGCAGCATACGGAAGAGAACGACTTGTCACAGTGCAGCACGGTAGTGCTGACACTGTTGTAAGGTCGATGAGCGTTATACCCCGTTTACACGATCAAGCAAACATCGAGCAGTCATCGAGCAAACATCCAGCAAATGCGTTCAAATTACACGTGCACGACGTGTGCTCTAATTGCTCGATGTTTGCTTGATGATTGCTTGATCGTGTAAACGGTCTATTAAGTATAGGAAGTGGCGTTTCTACCGGAGGATCGTGACAAGCTAGTAGTTAGTCAGCTGGTTAGCGGCGGCGGTGATTACTGCTAATCGTTTGCGAGTGAACTCCGACTTTCATCACCCCAGCTAACTACTGCCGGTACTCGTGCTGCTAAGCATCTGCATGCATTCTCGGTCTCTATACCGTCGGTTCTGTAAGCAATTGACTGACAATTACTCACTGTATAGAGTGCACCCTGCGACCTGCAGGCTCTGCTTAGTACAGCTACTGCTGCTGCTGCTGCCTGCACTGACGTAAGGTGGCAGCACTGTGCTGAATGCTGGAGGGATGGCCAGGCTGAGTTGACGGGATGGCTTGGTCCAGTACCACCAGGACTGTAGTGTAGGCCTATCAGGATTGGGAAAAAACGGGTAGGTTTTATTGCGTTTTGCGGTTTTTGAATTAGAAAGATCTAGCTTGATTTGTTTTGTGGTGGTTTTCATGGTGGAATGAGCCACTGCTAGATGCGGCCCACATCAAGTTATAACTGTTACGTTTAAAGTTTTAGAAACGTAACCATAAATAAACATTTCATTATTAATAGTGGAAGAAGAAACTATATGATTCCACTAAGTTTGGGGTGGGTTTTTGGGACGGTTTTTGGTGGTTTTTAGGTGGGTTAACCGGATAAACCAATTGACGTTTTGCTTGTGTGCGCGCTGTTTCAACCCTGAGGCCATCCACGGTCACCCATCTGAGTAATAACCGAGCTGGACGTTGAGTAACTAGCAGTCATGTAATACGCGAGTCTGCGGCACAGTGAACTCAAGTCAGACTAGAGTCCTTATTTTTCAGGACTAGGAATCGGACAACTGGACTTGGTCTTAGTTCTGTGTGACTTGGAAGTAATTGCATTTGCGTCATACTGATTTTTGTATTCTAACTAAAGGCGCGTACAGAGCGACGTGACTGAAACTGAACTGACACGGTTTAGTTTCTGACGAACCGACCAGTGGGCAAACAGGGCGAGCCTATTGGTCATTGGTTGACGCGTACGTGCGCATAGTCACGTAACGTCACCGACGCCGTTAGACGGTGCCTACTGTAATGCATTGCTGCTTGTTTATCCATTAGTCAGTTCGTCACAAATTGAACCACCACATCACTTCAGTTCAGATCAGTTACGTTGATCTGTACGCGTCTTTAGCGCTCGGCTGAAGGCGACGACGGTGGCGATTGCTGCTAATCGTTGCCAGTGAACTCAGCCCCTCATCCCTCACTAGTCACTGTACTAGTGATGCTACTGAGCAGTGCATTTGCATCTGCCCGTCAGACTCGGCCTTGACTGCACTGATGAAACTGCGAGCCAGTGGCGTGGCCAGCCAGGATTTGAATGTAGTGGAGGGGAGCACTTTAAGGGTAGGGTCTCTGGGGATGGGTGTTCCCTCCCCACCAGGGTAATGGTCTGGGTAGGGGAGCGGTGATTTTTTTTCGAGGAAAAAGTGAAGTGTTTTGGTGCATTTTGGCACTATTTTGGAGTAACTGAGTAGGCTTCTAGGGGGAGGAGGCGTGCCCCCAGTGCTGTCATATGGCTACTCCAGTGCTGTGAGCTGTAACCAATTGATTCAGTCATTCAGGTCTGCACTCGTTGACCTCAGCAGCTTCGCGGTCAGGTTAGTACAGCTGCTGCTGGGAATCTGGGATTAAGCCCGGTTTTCATCCAGCGCAACGCAACGCAACGCATGCAGCCCGCAGCCGACGCAAGCGACGCAGCGACCAAAACGCAAGCCGCGTAGAAGAAGTGGCGCTGATTCTTGCGCTGCGTTTGTTGCGTCAGCTGCGTTGCGTTGCGTACGTTGCAGAATAAATGCCTTCATATCTCAGCTGTACTGCGATGGTCGTTTTTATCAGCGTCATCATTCCTGGGGGCTCCAACCAATATTTGGGCATGCCCTGTCGTGCAGCCAACGTAGCCAGCATGGTTGTCTCCAACCTTTTACTGAAATTCGTATCTGGAGCTAGGAAAACATAAACAGGCCGAACATATCTCGCTTGCACGCTGTCCAATATCGTTTCATCAGAAGTCTTTGTTTTCTGTTAAGCTAAAGCCTAAAAGTGTGCTAAATTTATTTTCGGTCCGAGTTTCGCCGCGGACCCTGCAGCAGGAGCTTTTGCAAAACGCTACCCCAGATCTTCGCTAGTCTTCCGGTGAGGGGCGGGAGGGGGATACTCTCTCTCCCAATTTCCCACTCCACTGGATGCCTGCGGCATCTCATTCTTGGCGTCTCAGCCTTTGGGACCCCCTAATGGCCCCTAATGTTGACGACGGATGGACGCCATGCACATGATGAGCTGATATGGTGCACGTGTGTCTCGGCCTGCTTCTTGCTGAAACTGAGATGGAGATATGATAGCCAGTCTGCCTTCATGCTGGGCGCACGCCTATTATCTGATACACCCTATGCAGTCAGCATTGTCAGTAAAAATTCTAGGAAAAATCCAGATTATCCTAGGAAAAAACACAGATACATACAGTCGAGTTTTAAGCGTGTGATATTAGTACACTGACTGCGGTTGTTTTCATCCGTTTTAACGTCACTCATAATTTAAGGAAGTGAACAGTTTCAACTTTTTAAACGTGGAACCATGCGCGTTCAGAGTATATGCATAAGTATTGCAATGAGTGAATAAAGTGTCTTGGTGGCGTATCGGTCGAGTGTCGCTATCGAGTGGTTACTTACTTGGATGGGTGACTGTCTGCGGACAGGTGCACCATCTTGGTATATAACCAACCACTAAAGTCAACTCAGCCTTCTATCTCTCCAGGTAGGCAACTCAGATACTGTCTGGCTGGGGTTAAGGCGCGGCGCGTTCACCTGTGTTGGGTGGGAGATAACGCTTGTGTGGTCCTACATGACAGGTGACGTTTCTCTGTAGCTCTAAGACGGGTTTCCCATGCAGAACTATAGCATTTAACTATTCGCCGTAGCAGTGTGTGTGATAATGTGATTCACGCGGGTTGTCGTGGCGACTGTTGCTAGGTGACGATCAGTGACAACGGTCTGCCGTCGTTGTCCTCGATGACTCGAGTAGTCGTCAGAGTCCAAGACGTGAACGACGAGCGACCCCAGTTCCTCGACCTACAGTATCGCGTCCGAGTACCGCGACTTCGAACCCAGGATCTTCAGCTGGGGGTCTACCGTGTGGTGGCCTATGACAGAGACGTCGGTCGCAATGCGGAGATTGAATACAGTATCTCAGGAGGCAGCAACAGCAGAGGGAAACGTGGCGTCGAGAACCGGTTCCGCATCGACAGCAGAACTGGAATGATCTACGCCGAACAGCGGCTGGAACGCGATGCCCAGTATGATCTACAGGTCTGTCATACATTTTGTGTATATTTGCATTTTTGACATTGAACGTTATAATTTGAAGACGTAGTAGCATAACGGTTAGGACGTTCAATTTACGATTGCAAGGTCATTGTTTCGACTTCCATTCAAGTCGCTGTTAAATGGTTACTACTTGGGTGGGTGACTGCCTGTGGACAGGTAAACTATCTTGGTATATAACCAACACTATGGTTAACTCAGTCTTCCAGCTCTGTTTGGCTGGCAGGTGTGAGGCACATTTAGCTGTGTGGATGGCAAGTATTACACTGTGTATTCTGACTTCATATGGCAGGTGACGCTCTGTGCATCTCCAAGATGGGTTTCCTGTGGAGAATACCATCCTCTTTAGCTGGGATCATGGCAGAATGTGTTCACCTGTGTCTGGTGCTAGGTAACAGTAACACATATGGCAAGTGTTGCTCCGTAGCTCTGAGATGGGTTTTCCATGAAGAGCTGTACCATTCAATCTTCAACCAAGAGCTACTTGCACTGTTTAATTCTTTTGATCCATTCGTTTCGGTTGTGTACATACCTGAATAGGTGCGAGCGGTGGATAAGGGTCGACCTCCACTACGTGCGACAAGTCGTATCATGATCCGAGTGGTGGACCTGCCCTCCACCTCAGCGAATGTTCCGTACTTTGTGTCAAACTTCACAGCGGCTCCGGTGCGTTTGATGGAGAATGATGTCGTCGGTCACATGGTTTGCATCGTGGCTGCTAGCGACGCCGACGGAGACAAACTCTGGTACTACATCACAGGTGAGTCGATTGCAGTGTTTTCTGACGTTTGTGTGTCGATAGTCCAACGGTTCGATAGTTCAAAGATCTATACTGCAACATGCATTTGCACTAAACTTAACCCTCACAAGTGTCACTACCCTAACTTTAACCCTAACCCTAACTATACTCTTGATTGAGCAGAAATGAGGCCATTTAGTCAACTTCTGTAGAAGTGTGTAGGAAAGAACCTTAAAACTTTCGGACTATTGAACTTTTAAACTACTGAACCTTCGGACTCTCGAGCTGTCCTCATTTCTCACATAGAACAGAAAGAAAATTTCAAATGGACAGTTAGGTCCATTGGTCGTACCATTTTTTCGGCGCTTTGTGCTGCTGAGGTTAAAGGTCCATGGCCACGGTCAAACTCACTTGCGCAATTTCTGTAGATCTAAATTAGACATTTAACCTCACCTATCGCAGTACTAACCCAGCTCGGCGTAGAGTAACTTCGTTGATTGAATCAAACGCGTTACTGCTAAGCCGTGCCACCGATGGCACAAATTTTTTAGTTGCCATAATTGCGGAACTGAAGTTGGGGCTGGGGACGGTGGTTTCTCCTATAATCCAGCCTTCTGGCTGCAATGCTATGATATAACTTGGTTTAATTTGATCTTGTCCATTGCCTGATATGTTGTTGTTATTTTCTTGCAGATTATATACATATAGGTGCAGTTAGTTGATGATAATAGTGCATTGAATACAATAATGCAGGTTTTATGTTTTGTGTTTTTGTGTATGATACATTACAGATGGCAATGAAGATGATGTGTTCAGCATAGACCCAGAGAACGGGAACGTGATAATTGCTCGACCGCTAGACTGGGAGACACGCAGTCGATACAGTCTGACCATCATGGCTACTGATGGTGTACATCGTATTTATACCGAGGTCTGTTTGTTTCTCCCCTTTCACTGACTTCTGTTGCTTTTAATTCTCGTTAGAAGTGCTAATGTGTATTTTTCTTTTTTTCACTTATCGGTACACAGTTTATCACAATTATCGGTACATTTCTCATTTGCTTAATGATTGCAGTTTTAGCAACATTTCTTTAAATTCATCTTAAAAGCTAAATTCGGAGTCAAAGTTAAAAATTTGGGCACCACTAATCTCTGTCGGAATTCTGTCGAAAATTTGCAGAGTTTGTCGGAAAAGTGCAATTTTCTGCCTTGCTTACTTTTTGCCCACCGCACTGCTGACTGTTGACTACTGAGCTACTGATCTATTGATCTGGTGTATGTAACGTAGGTGCGGGTGATAGTACTGGACATAAACGACAATACTCCTGAGTTCAGCCAGTCGCTGTACACAGTAGACATGAGTGAAGCCGTGGCGCCAGGCACCACAGTACTGACGCTGAGTGCAGTCGACCATGATCAGGATCAACATCTGTTCTACACCATCTACTCCGTGACGTCACCCGCCAGCAACAACAAGTTCAAGATTAACTCTGTCTCAGGTACGTTGTCACAGTCGGTGATGTCACTTTTTTACATTTTGTTGACTCGTTTACAAGCTCTCTTTTGGTCTAAGATTGGACTTAACTCAAAAAGTAAAGTGATTTTGTTGAGCTTTTATCTGAGCCAGAACTGTGGCCTGAGTCTGGAAACTTTGAACTTAGATCAAAGTCCAAACCTTCCACTGAGAGAAGGCTCCGAAAAAGTCTTATATAAAAGGTATAGACTTAGACCGAAGTTAAGCCTAACTAACCTGACTCAAGTTGGTTGAGTTTGCATGGAAGTTTAGTTTAGTTAAGGGTATTTCTGTCATTTTGTACATGTCTTAGACTGATTATTGACAGCAAAAAGCACAAAAGCTTGAAATGTAAAATGGATGTGAAGGTTTCTTAAGCTAGGAGTAGCCAGTGTGTCAGTTTTCAGTTTAAAGGTCAAAGGCCATGGTAAGGGTTGCACAACGCAGTAGATGAGTATTATGTACACTGGATCGGCAGCCGCAATGCCGCATATTATGTCCACACTGGGCTGACATTTTTTTTACAATGTGTATATTTTCAGTTGAGCGTAGTATTTAAACAGCATGTGTGTTTATGCAATGCGCTTAATTCTGTGATTTGCAGACGAGTCTGGTAATACATCAGGTAACTGCCAGTTATGTCTTGACGTCGGTGTTATTATTATTCTGTTGTTGTTTTTTATTCTTGTTGTAGCACTTTTCTGTTGCATTTTTCATTTTGGTGATTTGCTTTTTCTTCGCACATTCCAAAGGCTGTCGTGTAGTATAAAACACTTATACTAACTTTGTTTTTTGTGGACGAGAGCAGTATTGCGTGGTGACGATGACGTATAATTACTTTCCATGTCTCGTTGTGTTTCAGGCTTGGTGTAAATTATTTCAAATTATTGGACGATCTTAAACTTTTTGTTGATTTTTCAAATGTCTTCGGAGTTTAAAGACCCTCTGAAGGCTATAATTAATCTGCCTGGAGAAATTGAGTGAATAAACAAAACCGGGGAAGAAGTAGTAGTATTCTAAGGATTTTCCACGGTGACATTTTTAAGACTCTGAAATTGCAAACTTGTTTTTTCATGGAGTCATTTGAGCCTTATTTGTGAGAAATTTTTGTGATTTTCAACTTTTTGTATACCTCAAGATCAAAAATGTTTTCATTTTTAGACTTTCTTATGTTTAGTTATTATGCTGTTGATTTTGCTGTTGATCATGTTTACATTTTGTATTGTTCTGTTCTTATTCATGATTTTTGTCATTATTTTGGACTGATGTATTTTCAGTTTCTGCTGTTATTTCTTTTACTCTTGCACATATTTGTATTCCTATCAGTGGCTGTTATCTTTTCGGAAGTTACCGGTAGCTGCTGGGTTGTGAATACTATTTTCTTATAATGTGCTCTGGCATATGGAAGGTTCTGGTGCTTTGCTTTTTGGCTGTCTATAGTCATTAGGGTTGTGCGGAAAACGGAAATTTGTTTCAGTTTCGGTTTTTGAAAACTGAATCGAACCATCGAGAATTTTAACTTCCGTTCAGTCGGTTTTCACTACCATTTGCAAAACCGTCCGATTAACTGTCCGTGAGAATTGCAGTCAACAAATGAAGTGCAAATGTATGCATTTATGGTGCAAAGCCAGTGTATTAACTTTTCATGCAAACTTAATAATTATGTGTAAATCTGACTGTTGTTACCCAACAATGCAATTTCTAAAAGAAACTACAAAAACATAACAGATCCATGCCAATTCTGAACGTAAACCATTATTATTTGGATGAAAATACCGTAGTTATTTGAAGAGATCTGAAACTGAACCAACTTTTTAAAACTATTCCGCACACCTCTAAATGAATCACACAGGCTTCATGTTTTTATATGCTAACATATGCTAATGAAGTAGGGTAAGGTGACTACAACCGTACACTCAGCCTACTGTGTACTTTCATTCAGTGCTGCATTTTGATCATATTGTAATTTCAGCAATAAACAGTGGACGCCCACTGCTTGCCAGCATGGCTGTTAGCTAAATAGTTAATATTCTGTATTCAGACAGAGCACTGCTGAAATAGGCTACCTGTATAATTATCTGCAGGGTGGTGCCGCACAGTAGGCTAGAAATCATCGATGGGGAAAATTACAGTAATAAAAGCAACACAGAAAGTGCATAGATGTGTAAACAAATATAGGGAGGCTTATTAACGACATTGTGGCTATAGATTGCTATCTTGGTATCCCGAATCCCATTTCGGGATCCCTGTCGTTTTAGCCAATCCTGAATTCCGGCACTCCCCTCCTCTGCCACATTCCCGAGGTTAGGAGGCTGAGTTGATCTAATAACGATGTGTGTCGCTGTCTAGGTGTGATAACGACGTTAGAACGACTGGACCGCGAAGCTGCGTCACGCCACGAGCTAACGCTGATGGTGCGAGATCGCGGCACACCTCTACCTCGTCGCAGCTTCGCTCGGGTGGTCATCAATGTGGTAGACATGAACGACCATGCCCCAGAGTTCCTTGCGCCGCAGTATGAAGCCAGAGTCTACTCGCAGTCTGTGCCAGGGTCCACCGTGGCTCAGGTCACTGCCGTCGACCGCGACCATGCCGACAACGCCGTCGTCACCTACTCCATCGTTTCAGGTGAGTTTTTTTTGTACATGCATAAGGGGGTGTGTATGGGATATAAGCAGCTCAGAGCTACGGATCATCACCTGCCATACGGAATCACACGGTGTGTTACCTGCCGTCCAACACGGGTGAACATGCAGGTCGATACATGTTTTAACTACGGTGGAGAAAAGGAAGGCTGAGTTGAAATTGGTGGTTGATTATAATATACCGAAATGGTTTACCTGTTTGCACACCACTTTTTGGTTTTTGCGTCATCTGCGTTTCTTGCATACTTTTCTTTCAGTTGCGTGAAAAATGTACGCATGGGGGTTGTGTGTTGTGTGCGAGCGCTGGAAACTGTTTCCGTGTTATTCAGCGTGAGGCCGGGTGTTCGTTGTTTATCAGTTGCATCTGATGAGGTTAATTGGTAGAAAATTACGCCGTTCTGTTATACTGCTGCTGCAGCTGCTGCTGCTGCTGGTGCACTGCGGACGGGGAATGGAGCGTGCCGGGATAAATGGATGGATGGATGATGACGTAATTGCGTGCGTCATCATTGCCTGGTTGTCTTTTACAACTGTATTCCCCAGAGGGCGTTCCCTCGCCACCAATGATATGCCACGCCTAGAAAATAATGATCTCACTGGCAGGGGCAGGAGTTTGCTACGTAGGGGAAAATACAGGGGATCTGGGGGATTTGTTCCCCAGAAGGATTCAGGGGCAAAAACCCCAGTAGAAGACTGGGGGCCTTGGAAGCTGTAAAATGCCCCCATGCCATTCTTTTCCTATTGGCTAGTCGGTCCTCTTTTCCTTTTGATTACGCAACTGCTCGTTGGTGATCCATTATAGTCTGCCATCTGTCTACCAGTTGGCACACCGAGCAGGGATGTGCGGGGCTTAATTTTTACGCGGCTGTGAAACGTAGCCACCTGATTGTAGAACTTTCTTCTAATTTACGGTTTTGTTGTTGTTTTCGTTGTTTGATTGTCTCGGGTGTATTGGAACTCACTGGCTCGTGGGCGAACTGCCAGCACGACCAGTTGCCAGGTGGGTGGTAAAACGGGTAGGCCAGCCGACCCCTGAGAAAAAGGCAGAGGCCTCCTACTCTCTGTCTAGTGCACTGCGGTAGGTAGGTAATTGAGTTGAGACGGGCAGACCGACGGATGGGGGAGGGGGTGAGAGTGCTTGCGAGCGTGCTAGAGCTCGTTCTAGAGAGCACACGCTCGTCGCGTGAATGTATGAATGAATGAATGGTATGAATGAACGTTGTGGGTACACAGAGCGTGGTTGCTGTACACTACATGACCCCCGCAGCCCAGAGCTCATCTGTCGTGCTGTCGCGTCGTTTGTTGAACCCTTTGTAAATAAAAGCGCATGGTTTTCACTCAACACAGCACACACAACGCAACAAACTCAGCTGACGCCGCTTGTGCGACTGAAATTGGATACAGGAGGGAGGCTAAACCTAAATTGGAGGGGATAGTGCGATCTAGCAGCCCTTTGCCCCTCCCCCTTTTCCCCGATGTTTGCTTCTGCTCAGTGGCGTAGCCAGAATCCAGGTAGATGTAGGGGGCACGTAAGAGGTGAGCTCCGAACAAATTTTCGATCTGTTAATGCTAAAATGAAGCGTTTTCTTGCATTTTAGCCTCCAGTGCCGCCTCCTCTATGGCTACGCCAGTGCTACTCCTGTTTGAAGGCGTTAATACAACAACAGTAGTGAATGGAGCAGTGAGTCAACGGGGTTTTAGATGTGGTTGAGTTGAGTGGCAGTGCTTTGGGCACTACTTTCCGTCCGCGCACTGATACTACATTCTCTCCGCCGGTTAGCTGTACTATCGTCCCGTTATAGCCCATAGACAACACTTGGCTATGGCAAGCCGACGGTTGCATTAACAAACGCCGCCACGGCCATGCCTTGATTTTGTACGCTGCCAGTTTTATCTACGTGACTGGTTAGTTACTATTACGAAGTGGCTTCTTTTATGCTTATAGCCAGATTAAAACCCGACGTTGCACTTAGGACCGAGAGGTCGTAAGTTCAGCTACAGCTCAGATACTACTTGGATGGGTGACGCGTAAACCGTAAACCATCTAGAATAGAGTATTGGCCTATCTGGCTGTGGTTTAGGCGAGACTCGTTCATCTGTGTCGGGTGGCAGGTAACACTGTGTGATCCCGTATGGCGGGTGACGCTCTGTAGCTTGGCGATGGGTATTCCGATGATGAAACCAACGAAACCACCTAAACATTCATGAAAATCATGTTATGACACAAAATGCTGTGCATGATACAGGTCATAGATCTAATAAACATTTTTTTTATTAATGCACGTTTTTATGTCTTTTTAACGTTTTTTTCTTTTTTTCTGTAACGTTTTTTACATCTGTGGTACAGGTAACGTGGGTGGCCTGTTCGCAGTCGACCGTACACTGGGCATAGTAAGCACGACGTCATCACAGCTGGACATCCAGTCAGTCTACCGGTTGACAGTTCAGGCCTCTGACGCCGGTGACCCCTCACTGTCAAGTACCGCGGTCTTGACTGTCACTGTAGCAACGTCCGCCAGCACTGCACCGGTCTTTGACCACGACCGGTACTCCGTCGAGGTGATTGATCAACTCGCCTACTGTGTTAGCTTTGTTTTGTCGTTTATCTTTCACCGCGATATGCCTATAATCTCACTCCACTTAAGCGTGACGACCGAAACGTTGTTCGGGTCTGTGTACGGTTACAGCCATCGGCTTCTGTCCCTATACCTGGTGGGCGCAGCTTGCACCCAGTGAAAAATAGGGTGAGTTTTGATAAGGTTGTAGATTAAAACTTCCTTTATTTTTCGCTTCCCTTGTATTTTTTTTATTTTCCCCCTATTTTTCAATCTACACCTTCAACATAAATCCCCTCTCTATTTTTACTTTTCTCTTATTTTTTACTGGGCAAACTACACCCTTAACAAAACTTTCTTCCTAGAGGGGAAAGAAGCCCAAAATGGAGGGGGAAACTTGCATCAGAAATTGGGGGGAACCTTAGCCCAAAACTGGGGGGGGGAAGTTGCACTTGATTTTGATTCCAGATTTGAGGGGATAGAAGCCACTGGCTACAGCACCTATTTTCTCAGGCAGAACACGCCATCGTCTCGATATACTGGCATAATACACTGCAGAGCATGTACATAATTCATAATTTATTTTCATTATAGACACTTTATAGCTTTGAATATTCGCTGTCTAAGTAGTCCATATTTTGCTCTATTGGTGCTTATTAAATTGCATTCTGCCAAGGGGATTATGTCATACTCGATGTTTATTTATTTTTTCATTTATTTATTTGTTTATCAGTGGGTTCATTAGCAGGATTATGCAAGAAGTTACATACAGGCAGTCATAATTAAAGACGACTTACTTACTTACTGACACAGGTTGCTGAGAATGAGCCGGATGGTGCAGTTGTGGTGGTCGTACATGCGTCCTGTCAGTCATCGGTCGTCTACTCTCTCGCCGATGATGCCAACGGTCAGTTTAGCATCGACCCGTCGGCCGGCGTTGTATTCACAACAGTTCGTCTAGACTATGAGAGCTCATCAGTACACAATCTGAGTGTTCGTGCCGCCAACATCGCCGGCGTGATGTCGCAGGCGTCGATTGTCGTTCATGTGCTTGATGTCAACGATAACCGACCCATCTTCTCAACGAGGTCTGCCGCCACGTAGTTGGAACTTTCTGTCAAGATCTTAGGAAGATTTCTTATTTTCGGAAGACTTTATTCAGAAGTGGATGTGATGCACGTTCTCGAAACGTCTCTGGGAAGAAAGCTTAGGAAGATCATTGGAAAATGTCCCAGGAAAAAGTTGGGAAAGGATGAGCAATCTGGAAACTTTTTGGGAAAAATCTTGGGAAAAACTAAGGTACGTATTTTTGAGGGCATGAACCTTGTCTTAGGAAGGAAAACTGCGTAGTAATAGCGAAAAAGATTTTTTACAATTGATTTGCCGCAGCGTTAGTGGCATCGATAGTCCACGTTCTCGATGCTAGTGACACCTTTTAATCCATGAGTCTGCGATTTTGGGATATTTATTTGATGTTGACGTTGTCTGGCTATGCACATTCCAGCAACTGATAGCTCTTGAAAACCCCTAACTTATGAAGTTTGGCTTACGAAAAATGCTTTTTTTCTGATGCACTCTCTCTCGCTTACTCACTAGTTTGCCGTGCTGTTAAGGTCATACATTGGGAACGTGAGCGAGGCATCTCCAGTCGGCAGCTACATAGTGGACTCCAGTTCATTGAGACACGCTCCGCTCGTCGTCGAAGCCACCGATGCGGACATGGGTCCCAATGCACTGCTGACATACAGCATTGCGGACATCGTTGCTGCCAATGTGTTTGAGATCGACGCAGCCACCGGCGCGGTGAGTGAGCACGCCCCTGGAAATTCAAATGCTCGTGTGACTATTTGACTTTTCGACTCAACACATAACTAGCTTGAAGTGACTTTTGTATTTTTTCGCATAATATGGCATTGTGAACTTAGTTTGAGTACGGACTACGGTAACTTGTGGGAATAAACTACTTACTTCATCTCGGTGGTAGTTTGGCTTAATTGGTAGCTCAGATGGTTTTATCAACAAAGTTAATCAATGCTGAGTCTGGTTAGTGCTTTGATGTATGACTGTCTGCCGACATTTAAATCATTTTGGTATGTAATCAGCCACCAAGGTCAACTCAGCCTGGCCATTCTTGGTGGCAGGCATAGTGAGTACCAGTGAAAGCTGGGATGTAAACAGGCACATCGTGCAATGCACTAGTCCCATTTGCATGGTCTGGCAGTGTAAACTGGTGTCTGTCAGAGGGCTAAGGAAATGGAGATCACTACTGCGCTGCATGTGATCTGGTGGCTCGAGAAGGACTTCACGTTTACATTACTTCATTGATGCTATTCACATGTGCTGTAAATGTTATGTTTGGCTGGCATTTTTGGTTAACCTATCAATTAATTTGCTGACTGATAATCGTTTGCTAATCGAATAACCGTATCGTTGTACATTGTATCTGATGTGCCAAGGTGAGGACTCGCGTGGTGTTGGATCGCGAGGTCCGATGGGTCTATGAATTCACGGTGTCGGTGCGTGACTCCGGGACTCCATCGCTGACAGCTGAGTCTGATGTGTCGGTGACAGTTTATGTCGATGACATCAACGACACGCCACCTACGTTCTCTCAACAGGTCTGCTTGAAGTAATCGGTGCCAGATTTTTCTTAACTTTTTGGAAACTCAACTTGAACGTTCCTAGGAAATGGGCTTAATTCGCGGCTTGGCTCAGAATTTCACGGCCCGCAGGAAACTGATCTTTAGTTGTTACTACGTATTCAAAAATAAAAGTAATCACTGGCCGATAACGAATTCTGCTAAATTCCACAGAAACTTAAAAGTTCTGCAAAAATAGGCTAAGCTCGCAGCTTGGCTTAGAATTTCATGGCCCGCAGAAAACGGTGATCCATAGTTGTAAAGTTGTATCAGTTGCATCGGTGTTGTATATAGGTGTACACAGCGACTGTTCTGCTGCCAACATACTCTGACGTGGTTGTCGTGGCATTGAATGCCAGTGATGCAGACACGGATCAGTTGACCGATCTTCGCTACTCCATCGATGCCGGGAACACTGGCGACCGGTTCTGGCTAAATGCGAACACCGGCGTACTGATGCTGCGGGAAGGTGCTGCCGAGATTGGACCGGACATGCTGGAACATTACGAGCTATCGGTGAGCGCGTAAGATATATGTTGTACAAAATGTCAGGTTTTGTCTGGCCAATCAATCAATCCGGGGTTTTCAAAGTAATGCATACTACTGCTCGGTTCACTATTGTGAGGTTGGATGGAGTCTGGTTCAGAAAATAGTCAGAAAAATGATTTGCTGAAGAGGTGAGTTTTGAGTTGTTGACAGAAGGTGGATAGCGATTTGACTGAAGTCATGTCATCCGGCAAATCGTTCCACATTTGTCCAAATTTATTTTAGCTGTTCGAAGGTATTAACTATTTAACTTGCAAATGGACAACGAATCTGTACTGATTTTGAAGTCTTCAAAAGAAATGCAGCATTTTTCTCACATTTCTTTGTATTGATTTATTGAAAAGTTAAAGTGCTTTTAATGTCTCCACTGATTTTATAGTGTGCAACCAACATGTTTAGGGAGGGCACAAGAAATATATTTTCTTAAATGTCATTTTCCATCTGGTTTAGAGTCACTAGTTTCGTCCAAAATTTTGTCCAAATTTCTAACTTTGGTCTACCAAAATTCATTCCACATTGCGAGTTTTGTTTCCTTGCACTCCAAAATGGTAAATTTTGCTGTAATTTCGTTTGTTTTTAGTCTCCAGAACTAATTAATGCATGGATGGTAAGTTTGTTGTGGACGCCATGATGCATGTTGACATCGAAGAACTGGAGTCATCTGGACAAGGTTTTCAGTAGCAGGGTATTATTATTATTATTTATTGTTATTAAACGATATATTTCTTGTGCGCAGGTGAGCGTATCGGATAGTAAGTTTGTTGACCACGCTGTTGTTCGTGTTGATGTCAAAGAACTGGAATCATCAGGACTTCATTTTTCATCAACAGAATATGACGCTGAAGTTCTTGAGAACACAACCAACATCGAGCATGTCGCCATCCTGCCCATTATAGGTCTTTTTTGTGGATTACTTGTTACTGTTTTTTTTGTTTTTTTTTTTTTAAATTCTTGGAGTAAAGGTTTTGATGGATAAAAATAAAAGCCAAAGTTAACAGAAAAGAAAATGGTTTTGAAAAGGCATGGTTGATGTTAAAGCTATGGTCTGTTACATTGGGAAGAGTGGGTTTAAAGTTTCAATGATGCTATTTCTGTGAGTGATCTTTCTGTTATGATCGCAAGTTTGGGTGTGTGCTAATTTTTGCTCGATTTTTTTATGCACCCCTATTTGTTCATTTGCATGTTTAATTAGTTGTTTTTGTGCACCTTATTTGTTGTACATTGTGTACAGTTGCTAGCGATAATAAATAGCATAATTAATGTAATATGCAACAGGTCGTGCACTGAATGAACATGTATCGTTTGTACTACTGAATGCCGAGGACCATTTCTCAATCCACCCGACGTCCGGTGTTGTGCGTACGACTGGCGTGGCATTTGACCGGGAACATCGTGAGAGTTACGTGGTGGCGGTCGAGGCGAGGGATCAGCGATCGTCACCACGTGTGGCACACACTCTGCTGAGAGTACGTGTCATTGATGTCAACGACGAAGAACCAATGTTTGTCGGTCAGCCGTACTTCGCAATGGTCGCTGTCGACTCGCCCGCTGGCACCATCGTAAAGAAGGTGAGCGAATCAGCATACTTTATTAGATAATCGTAGACACAATCTGTTGATAGATCAGATTTTTATGGTAGGAGAAATGATATTTTATGGACACTTGGTGATGTATTTTACAGGTACTGTTTCTTCAAGATTTTTGTTTTGTAATTTTAAACAGATATAAAAATGTAATTTTTTGTCAGTTTTGTGGACTTTGAAGAACCATAAACGAACGAAGAACAACTTAGTACGTGGTGAATGTCTATGTGCACGATACACCTACTTAATTATATGACTTATTGGACTATTACACTGGCTTAAACGTTATACATTTCTACTGCAAGGTCAGAATATTGTACTAGCCGTATTGTGGAGCAGTTAATTGTTTTAGGTGATTTTTGGAAGCTTTTGGCTTGACTTAGTTGGTAACGCATTGGTCTTGATGACAAAAATTAGGCTACTCTCTGCTGGTTTTCGTCAATACTTGAATGGACGACCATTGGCAGATGCATTAACCATCTCTTTATGTAACCATCCACCCAGTTCAGCGTATTCTGGTCGTTCTTCATGTGTACACCACTCGATGAGTTGGTCGTGGTCTGGAAGTGTAAGCTGGTGTCTCGCTGACAGCTGAAGAAACAGAGATCAGAGTGGCTTTGTTGGCTTTGTGGCATGCGAACTTTTGTGAAGGCCTTTTCATTCTATGTTTGTGTTGTTTTTCTGTTAGAAAGTGTTGTGTCTGGTCGTAGGTTAGCGCAATTGATCGAGATGCGGGCAACAACAGCGTCGTGGACTACTTTCTGATCGAGGGATCTGATTGGTTCGTCGTGCGGCATGATACGGGTGAGGTGGTAGTGAATCGGTCACTGATGTCACTCAGTCATAACCTGCAGATGCAGCTTCTCGTTGAAGCCAGAGATCGTGGTATGTCAGCGGTAATTCTATTTTAAACACTAACAGTAATACGCGTTTATTGTTCTCGCAGCCAAATGGCTGGATTAAATACAGAACACATTAAAACATCGCACAATAAAACATAAATGTCGATTGCGATAGTAATTGTACTAAGTGAACAAACTGGCATTTCGTTTTGTTTAAGTTCATTTCCTGAAGTATACTAAGGGCGTGTTGCACCAACGTCGTTCAGCTGAACCTAGATCAAAAGTTGAACCAAGTTCACGCAGTATTACGTTGCACCAAGTTGAACTCGAATCAGCTGATCCTGTAAGGATTGGATGGTTTACCCTTACATTGTAAATTTAGAGGGGGATTAGCCTACTAAATATTGAGAGGAAACGGGATTATTTCCACGAGGTTTCAGCGAGTATATTCAGACATGCTTTTACATCCACATTCACAGACCGGCTGGCCGCTGGCTATAAGAGTGCGAACGTTTGTACAGCAATGCGTGTTGTGATTGGCTGGATGTCGATCATGCAACATCTGGCCGCTGGACTCCATACTATACGCCCTATACAATCCCCTTCAGTTGAACGACTGTGGTTATATCGTGGACTACGCTGATTGGTCAACCATGCTCGGCCTACGGGGCCAACTACAGTGACATCATTGTCACACGCACTGCTTACGAAACAGTCAGGTATCGATTGGCCGTATATTTGTTCAAATTAAAGTTTCCCTGAAGTTATTACGCAATTTTTGCATCAACGGTTAGAGAATGAAGTTCTGAAAATACTCATTTTGTGTTCCAATAGTTATTTATTTATTATTCTATGTTCGTTGTCAAGATTATGTTTACCATAGCTATGGCATAGCAATGGCACATCGGCATGCTAAAATGCTGTTTATTTATCCATTAATTTATCCAGAAAAAAGACCACAGAAAACAGATATAGCACAACTGTCAAGTGATGAATGCCAGCAATAGTATCCCAGCATTCATCACTTGAATTTAGATCAAAATTTGATCGGTGGTCAGATGGCACTTCAGAATTGAATGGAGATCAATGATTGAACCGCTTTGGTGCAACGCAAATTACAGCCGAACTACAATCAAATTCAAATTTGATCCGAGTTCAAAGTTGAACGACGTTGGTGCAACGCGCCCTAAGGAAGTTCAGTTTCGTTTGGTTAGTTTCTGTTGCTTTGTGCATGCTTTAACATGCCCCGAAAATTAAATAATTAATACCTTTCAGTAATTCTGACTTTAGTTGAAAATTTAACAATTAAAATTATATCAGTCATTAAAAAATTTTTGATCATTAATTGCATGATTAATTGTTTATTTCAGCAGCTTTTTTTTGATATGTGGTGTGTTCTTAGGCAAGCCACTATTGATTACATGTAGTTGAGTCAACGTGACACTAATGGTGGTTGATTGAGCAATGCCCGTGTTTGATCAAGTCCTCTATAGTATTTCTGTGCCCAAGTCGCTTCCCCAGTATTCCCCAGTCTTTTAAGTATTGTGGTATGAATGAAGTCTCTGATGTATGGTGTGTTTGTAGGCAAGCCATCATTGATGAGTCAAGTTAATGTGACACTGACGGTGGTCGATCGAGTGATGCTCATTTTTGATCAGACCCTCGACACAAAATCAGTATGCTCTCACTGTACGCACGGTCTCCGATATACTGTGTGGAATGAAGTCTCTGATGTGTGGTGTGTTTGTAGGCAAGCCATCGTTGATGAGTCGAGTTAACGTAACACTGATGGTGGTCGACCGAGCAATGCCAGTGTTTGATCAAGCCCTCTACACGGCGTCCGTGCCCGAGTCACTGCCCCAGTATGCCACTGTGCTCACAGTCACCGCCCAGAGTCCAACATCTGCAAGTCTTGTCTACTCCGTTGTTGCTGGCAATGACCTCGGAATGTTCGGAGTCGACTTCAGCGTCGGTGAGTTTGGTCTTTTGTGCTAACCGTAACAAGTGCCGGCCGGTACTGTAAATTGAGGGCCGCCGAATGGGGAGAATCGAGGTGCCCCAAAAACCTTGAAATTGAGATCCCCAAAGGGATCAAAGGGAGGGAAGTAGTAAGATTAAGAACTCTTGCTAACTGGAAGTTGTTTGCTTTAGTTGTTGATATGCTTCAACTTCTATTGAAAACCGTGAAAGAATTACGCAACTTTTTTTCTGTATTCTTTTCGTTTTGCCTACACTTGTTAGCCTGATACATAAACTGCTTTTTGATCTCATAGCAGTTGTGTTTCGTAATCAATTAATTGTACTAATTGTGGTGTCTTGCAGTCTTTTAATGTTTAGTTCTAGTAAACTTGTCTTGCAATTTTTTTGAATGTTCAGTCTAATGGCCTGCGATAGAAAGTCCAGTGTGACAAGTTACAGTGTTGTAGAAATCAGAGCTGAGCATATAGGGGTAGATGAATCTGTCGATTAGAAAAACACATTTACGGATGATATGATAAGAAAAGTAGTCGGTGTTTGTTAGAGAACGAGACAGAGTTAACAGTGTTGCATATTTATGATTTAAAAAAATAATTATGCTCACGTTTCTGTACCATTCATAGTTTAATTATCAAGTATCGTGTGTTTGTGGTTGCTTGCTATCCAAGATGTCGGGCAGTCGAGTCTGTGTAAGTATCTCGCAGCTCGCAGCTGTTCTTTACTGATGTTGATGTAATTATTTCCGTGTTCTCCTCATGTGATGTTGTTACGAGTTTGCGTTTGTTTTTGATTGTTGTTTTTTGTTCATCTGAGACAGCATGTGCACTTAATCCTGCCCATGTTTTCAGCCATGCTCATTAAGGAGACTGAAGTTTGTACAAGGCTGAATCACAAATTAAACAAGAAAATGTTTTTGTTAATATCTTTAAATAATACTGATCTGTTAGTGCTGAATATGTCATTGTTTACTTATTTCTTTCATTTGGCACGTGTCCTTGCAGTTATTCTGACATTATGCCACTTTGAAGAACCTTATTTATTAATAAACTAGAAAGCAGTCAGAGCCCGCACACCTCCGCCAAGGCCGTGTTGTTCGCTAGGTGGCAGCACCATCTTCGGTTTTGCAGCGGTTTTCCTTATGCCTCATTGAAAGCAATGGTAACGAAAATTTCAAAGTAATCCAGAATCCAGGATTCCTTCCGGATCACCCCCAAAATTGAGTCACTGGTAGTTTTTGTCATTCCCGACATCCCAAGAAAATTTCAGAAAGATCCGTACATAACTTTTTGAGTTATCTTGCTAACACACAGACAGATGGAATGGTTGTGGACGGGCACTGGGAGCAACCTCGACCGACTGCCAGAGAGTGCACGGCGACTGACACTGAGAAACGACGTGGTCGACGTCGCTGATGCTGTGCGAGTTCTTGGAGTTGTCGTCACGCCGGATCTGAGTCTGGATAAGCACGTTACTGCCGTCAGCTCTAAGTGCTTCTACCAGTTGCGTCAGCTGCGCCGAGTTCGATGGTCAGTCGACGATGAGTCTGTGGCGACTCTAGTCCACGCATTTGTCACGAGTCATATAGACTATTGCAATGGTCTGTTGGCTGGCACGCCGAAGGTGGTGACTGACAAGCTGCAGCGTGTAATGAACTTGGCAGCGCGTGTCATTATAAACACACGGAAGTTTGACCACGGTCTGTCGCACGTCCGACATGAAATCCTACACTGGTTGGATGTACCAGAGCGTGTCACGTTCAAGCTATGCTTGTCTGTCTACAAG
>Ga0209367_1000955_pt1 | contig 33234 bp, 23 predicted proteins | sample WorMetLIZISLAND2_FD_187412 | JGI IMG/M metagenome (GOLD analysis project Ga0209367, IMG submission 187412) | Marine gutless worms symbiont microbial communities from Max Planck institute for Marine Microbiology, Germany - Olavius geniculatus... ... | reverse complement strand
ATACCCTGGCCTAAAGACTGAATGTAGCCCTGTATAATGTATATGCGTTATTTGACAATATTAACTTCAGCCAACTGGTGGCGTTTGCTTACCATACCGCGATGTGCAAAGCATGGTATATGCTTTCGTGTTATTGGGGTCATTGGGGTGCTTTTATCGTGCGATAATCTCATGCACTTACCAGGGTGCATACAGATCTGTAAAATTGTGGAATTTGAAATTTTCCAGGCCTGGAAAGTTGCAGAAACGGGCCTAGGGCCCAGGTGCTGGTTAGTCGTGAAAAATAAACCAAATGGTTGCCATATTTTAGACCCGTGTACATGTTTTCACGCTTTACATGCATTATAATCATTATCCACTCAGATTTGGTTCAGTCTGTTGTTTAGTTTAATTATGTAGCATGTTAGCCTTAGCTAAGTTAATTGATTTAGTAAAATGAAAATCCAACTTGTTTAACATCCACTTGATTAAACAGTTCTGTTAAGACGTGGAAAATGGATAGATATATGCACACATGTAAAGGTCCTGGGAATTAATAGAAAACCACTTTCAGTATTCTGTGTGTACGCTTAACCTTCAAAACAAATCAGTTCTTATTAGCATTGTTTTTATTAGCCCGCCGACTTCAAGGATGCAGTACCACTTTGTAATTTTTATCACAGCATAGCTGGTATAATGCAAATGTCGTGGTGCAGGCTGTCTTATTTAGTTCATTATTGCATAAAGGCTGTTACTAATATCCATGTTTGTGAGCACTGTATTTTCTGCGTAGACAAGTTTTGGTCATCTTTCTATTGTTTTTTTCACACGAAAAAAGCTGAAGTGTTTGAGCATTTCCCGGATGCATCATTCAGGGTGGCCACAAACCTAGTAAACTCGGGGAATTATCGGGGAATTTTGTGCAACCTCAGGGACAAATTGTAACAAACAAAATAGTGTCACAAAATGCAGTTTTGGGGTGAAAAAGTGCTCCTCTAAAATACACATGCGGCCAGGGCAAACCCCGCTGTTGTGATAATCTATGGAAAAATGAGCTCATGGCTCGGGAAAACCTGGGGAATTTTTTTCTTGTACTTTGTGGCTACCATGACATTGCACTTCAAGTGCATCAGTTTGATTCTAGATTATGGCTATTTTGTAACTTCATAACTGGTATGGCGTTTAAACTTTTTGTTAATAAAGAAATTGAAATCTGTCAATGTTATTGCTTAAAACACAGCGTGAATGCTGTGCATTAGACTACAATGTATGTAATCTGAGTAATCAACGACAGTAACACATCTCGTCAACTAAATATGCAACAATTTTTTACTGCAGTAAATGAGAGAATTAATAAATAACAGACGTAAACGAATGACCAACGTAATCGCCGAGCTATAGTACACATGGCCCTCAATGAATTTTTTTTGGCAAACTAGCAGACGATTTCCATGGTTCATAGAAATAGTTTACACATCATATATTCTAAATTTTTTGGTGAACTGACGTGCAAATTCCGAAGTTCATGGAACTATTTACACGACGCATTTTCAACAGATAATATATTAATATGATCAACAACATCAGAAACAAGTAAAATGACTGTGTGCATGCAAATAGAAGAACCATGTTAATGCACCTAGAACAAAGCAACGATGAACGAGTAGAGGTGTTTGCTGAACGATGCTTTCACTTTTTGGCTGGAGGAGTTTCGTCAACAGCTTCACTGGCTGCTGCCTCTGCGTCTGGGCTGACCACTTCGTTTGTCTCGTCCGACTTTACTTCTTTCTCTGTCTGATTCTGCTTCTCTGCAGCCGCCTTCGGGACAAAAGCGTCCGCCGTCTACACAACACACAGCATCTTAATGACTTAATACCGGCCGTCAGGTGGTTTTGAGAGATCCCATTTTTGAAGCAAGACCCATGCTGAAATCACGGGTATTTCTTCGGTTTCACTTGCTGGAGTGAAAAATTCGTCACGGTCTTATCACAATTATTTAGGTATGACCATCTGAGAAGCACAGCAAAAACAGACCTTGTAGTATTATTGGAAGTTTCTAGTGTTAGTAGGCATTAACAGTTCAAAAATTGATAACTATCAGCAGAAAATCTGCTATAAGTAGGCCTACTATAATAACTAACCACTCTACACGGTGTTTCACGATGCTGGACTTAATCTGGTTCGCTGGAAAAATTTTCATCCTGTCAGTACTAAACGACATGAGGGCATAAAATCAGGCATCTCGCGATCCAAAAACTCTACCTTCTCGCAAGCTCATGTGTGCTAGTGCACTGTCTTGCTCGAACATGTGAAAGTCTAACTATCTCCACAAACACCTAAGTGCGATTGCTTTGCAAACTTTCTGGTGGCTGCAATTGTAAAACTTCGAGAATTTGTCACCAATGAACCAAGTTTTTCACCATCGAAGCAGGGTAGCAACTGACAGCACCAGTTAAGACTAGCAAGCTTGTACCCGTGACACATTATGACGTCAGCATTACGTCACAACTAGCAAAAATATTCAATCAACTGCCATATTTTGTTGAAATATTTTGAATTAGTATTTTTCAGCTACAACTGGTGAAAATTTTATGTAAATTGATCATGAAAGAAATTATGAAAGAAAAAAAGGGGTTGTTTTTATGAAACACCGTGTATAACCACAGAAGAGCTTTTCGTAGTCATGCAGCCTAGTGTTGCCTAGTGGATTAAATTTAACAATAATTTTGACAAGTTTAATCAATCACACAACAAATCAAAAGCACCAGGGTATCAATCTTGGCAAGGGCCAAGAGCATGGTCCAATATTTGGAAATGTCCCGTTGCCAAAAAATTTGCCACTTGCTCGCTATGCTATCGTTCACCAGAAGTGTTGTGTGAGCCTAAAAATGAGCGAAATTTTTTTTTATGTTGGACAGGAACGGTGTCTACAGAATGATTTACTACAGCCTAAACCAGTGGTGCAGCTGCACCATGTGAGATACCAGGTGAGATAGGTCTTTCACCGGACCGCACTGGAGGAGCTTAAGACGCTGACCCAGGTCCCTTATACAGCTGGGAAGGGGATACCCATTGCCATGTATTCCCTCCTGTTCCCCACCCTACTCGATTGAAAAAAATAATACTTTTAAAATTCCCGTGTCACAATAATCGTTAAAAATCTAGCAGATTATTATTTTGGTTAAGCCAAACAGTTTCATCGAAATTATTTCATAACTTACTTAGTTATCTTTCAGACAGACAGCTAGGTAAAAGCATAACCTCCCGCCTACGGCCGAGGTCAGTGGCGGATCCAGAATTTTGGAATAGGGAGCGGAAGGATATAGCGTGCCGGGTGCCCTCTCCCCAGAAATTTTTTCAATTTTTTATGCAAAACTAAAGCACTTTCGTGAAAATTTTCACTTGTTTCAAAATGCACCCAGTCAATAGAAGGGGGAGGGCCTTGAATCCACCACGCAGTCCTATCCCTAATGAGGTAATACTCAGACAGCTAGTAATGTTACCGCAGTTAAGCTGGTGGCGTCTACAGTGTTGGCCAGTTCAGTGTCGCTCTTCTGTGTGCCGATGCGACCACGCCTTGGCACACGTGGACGACGACGATACGGTGCCCTGACAGCAGTCTGACGCTTGGGTAGCTGCTGCACTCCGCCAGATGCCACCACGGCCACCGAGTCGCCCTCAGGTCGCGCCGTCGCCGCCGCGCTGATGGGACCCGCCGCCGCGGCCGGTGGCAGAACGACCTGCTGCGGCTGTAGCGGGCGCAGACGCTGCTGCTGCAGAGGAGCATGCTGACAGTAGTAGAACGACGAGCCGTAGCCGCCGCCGGCGTACATCCGAGAGCCGCCGCGACCGCTACGCATGCTGTTACCCTGCATCACCCTCATCGGTGGCTGGCCACCGCCGCCTCGCAGACCCGGCTCAATGTAGGCGCCGATCGGCTCGGAGCGCGAGCCTCGCGCCGGTCCGTTGCAGTAAGCCATCGCCGCCTGGGTCGCTACAGCAGGATGACGCCAGTAGCCGGCGCCGAAGTTCTGACGCACGGGTCCACCCCAGAACGGTCGCCCGCGTCCGTGACTCATCGCTGGCATATGACAGTCGTCGATTCCTCTTCCGACACCGGCGTTATGCATGAAGCCGGCGCCACCGCGACGCATCGCCGGCGGTCCGCCAAACCACGGTCTGAAGCCGACACCGACACCTCCGGCCGACATGTTGGACGGACGCTTGTCTGCCGCGTACTTGCTGCCCTGCACCGGCTGGCCGTCCGGACCGGTCACGTTGGCCGCCTCGGTTCCCTTCTCGCCGGCGACGATGTCGAACTGGACCTTTTCGCCGTCGCCGACGCTGCGCAGGTACTTGCGCGGGTTGTTGCGGGTGATGGCCGTCTGGTGGACGAACACGTCCTCCTTGGTGTCGTCGCGGTTGATGAAGCCGTAGCCGTTCTTCACGTTGAACCATTTCACCGTACCGATGATGTTTGTCAGGATGACCTGAACGTTCCACATCCACATCAACCATCCGCTCTAAACTAGCCAGGATCCAGTCTAACTTGCAGAGACAGATTCGTAGGATAATTTTGTAGCATTTCTTATGTCCATTTCTAAGTTCCCTCATGACAGCAACCTTGCAGTTTTTCGTAAGCAGTGAGTAAGTTGAGCGACGTCGGTGAAGAAAATTTGAGGGGGGAAGCAAAAATTGCAAAAGTTGCAAAAATTTGACAGTCAGTTGCAAATTTCCGAAAGAAGGGGAGATGCATTTGCACACAAAATTCAATTCTGCTGCTAGAATTTAAGTTTCATCAAGGTTATTTTCAGCCCAATTTTTGTATTTTAGAAGAAAATTTTCAGACAAAAAGAAAATTTTACAACAGGCTAAAATTTTGAGGCCCCCCGTCACGACGCTCCTCTATTGAGTACGTTTGTCGCGTGCTTTTCCAAGCTTTTCTTAGATTTTTTTTGCAAGCTGCAGTTGTTGACTAAGATGCTCCCATTGTAAAATGCATTTTGTATGGTAATTGAAATGTTACTGTTAAGCAAATGCGACCAGCTTCATTATGTGAAAGACATGGATACATAAGCCTAGTCTCTGAGCCTCTTTTGTATTTAAAACAAGTTATCTCCAACACTAAAGGAAAAGTATACAAATATTAAATTTTTGACAAAAAAGTTTTATAATTATTTCACATATAACCAGAGCCTAACTTCTGGTTTATGTAGAACAGACAAGACTTGTGATCAAAGGGGAAGTATTTCTCTCTTGTCATGCAGCTCCTAACTAGAAACAGTGACATACTGAAAATAATAGAATGCAAATGGATTAAATTTACAGTACTAATTGGTGCTAATTTTGTTGTGATCCACTATTAGTTAAGCTCAATGTCGAATTTTATTTCGTATTAGGCACTCTGCAACAGTTACGCCTCTCTCGGAATGGATATGCAATGCACGCATGGTAGACTCAGTTACAGTTTCAACTAAAAGAAGTATTTTTTGTTGCATAACTCAAATTTTACATTCTAGTTACATTTTATTTTGATACTGTATATTTTTGATTAGGTGTACAACTCATAAGTATCATATAAGAATTAAGGCAATAGCTTTCAAGAGATTTTCACCGCCCAATGTTATCCCTAATATTCAGAACAATTTTTATGGTTGTTGACTTCCAAATCTAAACATAACCCACTTAACCCAGGCATAGTTGCATTATCGAGTAATAGCTGCAAACTACATGGTAGAAGTACACCTAAGATGAACATATTTGACGCCTCCCCCCCAAAAAAAAAATATTGCATCTATTGGTTTTGGCTTTGAGTCAGTATTGGTCTTGCCAAAAGTCCTGCATTGAAAAAGCAGAGACATAGGAGAATGATGTCGGTCAGTTACAGGAAATTAACGAGAAGTGAGTGTGTGTGTGGGGGGGCGGGGTTCTGTCCTAGTCTGTCCTGGGGAGGGGTTCTGTCCTGGGCCTAATTCTGAAATAGAAAAGGGGTTCTGTTCTAGGCAGAGGCTATGTCCAAGAAGATTATGTCGCTTCGCTTCTGTGCTTACGCTCTTTTGGTATCGTATCGTACAAACACTTGAAACGCCAGTGAAGATTTGTAACCTTTTTGCCGTTGATTGAAGTCGCAGTCACTGACTTCTGCGACTGCAAGTCTGGCTGCTGCTCTCCTGCACCCATGTTTGCGATTTCCGTCATCTTGACTGTTTTTATTTTTCGATTATTGAACGACTATCGATGTATGTAAACCGATTCACAGATATTGAACAACTTTGATCGAAATACAACCTAATAAACCGAGGTTGAATCTACTTCGCGACTGTTTGTAATGACGTCATAACAGCGGAGTCAACATCCGTGCGTTGTCATAACTACGAATATTTTCCAAACTTTCAGTAAGTAAGCTCTCAGCAGTCAAAATACGAAGAGTAAAATCTAAAGATTGTCAATGAATATTAAAACCTTGGGCGTATTTTTTAAACATTTGACACGTTTAAAATGCAAAATATTCAGTTATGTGCCATATCAGAAATAATTTGTTTGCTAAGCAGACGATTATTAACATACAGTATAATAAATTTGACGCTATTATAATTAGCCGACCGTACAGCGCCAACTTAAATAACGGTCAAGCATCTTCTGGTAAAGTTGTCGTCTGTCGTCCGTCCGTCCGTCGTCTGTAACGGATGTATTGTGGCTAAACGGTGCGCACACAGCTGCATCGCAACACGTCAAAACGGAGTTCATCCTGCCAGATCCTGGCTTTAGAAAAAATGTCAGCCACTGTTTGGTCATTTTCATAAATCGTAACCCACTTACAGAAGGCTGCGAAAACAATATTTACAAAGCTGAAGCAGTATTGAAAACCCAGTAGTCTGTCCAATATCCGGATCAAAAACCGCACAGCTTCATGTAATTTGTGTACGTTTAATTTTTGTCGTTCTTTTTCCCGTCAGACGCATTTACAGCCTGATTACAACGCTGTAGCGGTGGCTGTCGACACTTGACAGAATTACAACGGCTTCGCTCCAGACTTTGCATGTTGGTGATGGACCACAAATTCACACTTTAAATACAGTTGATGAACGATGATAACTGGGTCAGAGAATGTAAGTGCGGACGGTGCCGAGTATTTTCTGTCCGCATCTGATGCAGTCATCCATCGCGTCGCCACATCGCTGACAGGCGACCAGATGTTGGCACGGTAGGAACAGCGTCTGAACTTTGTCTGTCCGACACTGGCGACACACGAGCTCGGCGCGCAATCGCCTGTTCTCCTCCATCAACTGCGCCTTGTCTGTACGCACCACATCAACTATACATGTATTAACAGCAATAAATATTGGTAACTAAAACATTTAAAACGTTTATAAACGCGAAGTAAAAACGAGACCTTTTTGTTTGACTATTGACTAAATTTATTGCTTTGGGATACGGTTTGTTTTATATTCAACAATGTTTTGTCATTGTATGTTTAAATGCGTTAGTAAATCCGTTACTAACTTATTTTTTTTATAAGCAACACTTTATAAATCACTGCCTCATTGTCACACTGGACGTTTAAAACAAAATAACATTAGAAAATAAAAACGTTAAAAGCGCGTCATTCCGAAGGGCCGCCATTCTGAATTGCGACCACGCTTAGGGATAAGGATAGGGATAGAGTTAGGAATGGGGTTAAGGTCGGGTTACGTTACGCTTGGAGTCAGTGTTGGAGTTAGTTTAGGGTTTAATAAGTACGGCATCGTCGTCTAAAACAGGTTTTCGGCGGCACCTCGGAATGGCGGCTTTTCGGAATAGCGAACGGGAATCGTATCATTACCTGGTTTCGTTAAGTTAGTCGTCGTCGTCGTCGTCGTTGTTGTTGCAGCGCAGCCCCGCGAGTAAGCGACGTTCGTCTGTCTCGTCGACGTGTCAGTACTGACGCAGTCCTCCGCCGTCTGCAGCTTTCCCGCGGTGTCAGCCGGTCCGTCGACTTCTACGTCACACGCCGGCAGCTTGACACTGCACGACACCGCCGCGTCTACGCTGCAACCATTCATCATCATCAGCATCATCATCATCGTCGTTTATTTGCGCAGAAACAGCGTGAAAGTCTCAGAAGAAACTTCTCGATGTTTTTGAATGATTGATTGATTGACTGAATGCGGGGACCTAAAAATTAAAAAAAACAACAACTGTGCTTCCGATTGCCGTCCGTCCCTAGAAAAAAACTTTCGTCCCTGAAATTTTTATTGGACCATCAAAAATATCACAGCAGTTTTTAGTAGCCTATGCTTTCGAAGTTTTACTGAAAATCACTGCTTGCATCTAGTCTGAAATGTTGCAGTAACATTGCTTAAGTTCTCGTGAGCACTATTTAGCGTGTCAGTTTGTTTTTATGAGACAGAGTTGTTGCATAATATTACACGACACATACAAAAAAATCTTCCACTTTCTCCCGTCCCTAGTTTCTTAACCGGCTGCAACCGAAAGCGCACATTTTTTTTCTTTAAAGTTTTAAACCCGATTATAATCGATAATTTGCGTTGACTGATCCATTCCCCAAAACAATCAAAGCGTGAGTTGTACTCGTCGTTTGCTGACGAGGTCGGCGGAGGGTACTTCTTGTCACGGTCGAGGGCGAGGACGACCGGACACGAGGGACATCGACGTCGATGAACGTCGAGCGGCACGTCTCCATGCTGCCACTTGGAGAAAGACTGCCGGCAGGCATAGCAGCGCACTTCATCTGCGTCACCGGTGTAGTAGAACCCGGCCTCGGCTAACGCGTCGCTGTCCACGGACACTGGCGCCCAGCCGGGCCACAGCATGTAGGTGCGGCGTCTGACCGATAACTGGTCAACGTCACTACGCTCCATGTACAACGACACGTAGCTACCACCGCTGCTGACGCCACCGACACTTGCTGACACCAGCGCCGACACACTGTAGTCATTGGTCTTCTGATGTCGGCTTTTTGCGACGATGCTACGATCCGGACAGTATGCGCTGCAACAAGTTTCAGTTTCCACACTTTCATGTCATCGCCGAGCCGAAAACGCTGTGCATATTTCATTTATTTAGTAGGCCTCTAAGTATATTTTCGGTTTAGCTCAGTTTTGCCAAAAACCGCGGTTTTGATACTGATTTCGATAACTGCAACACTATTATGTATTAGGCAACATCGGTGAAAGCGATTCCGCCTACTGCGACAGATGTTACAGTAACGTGGTCTGTCCGTTTGTCCGTTCGCCTGTCGCACTTTTGCACCCTGCTAAAGCGTTAGACGTGAACGAAATGTCATGCCATTTGACAGGTTAATAGTAACAACTGCTTTGATGCAGTTTGGCTTTAATGCGCCATGCAAATGTTGAGGGTCAAACTCCTATTTTGGAAGAACAACTGACCGCAGGGGGTCGGTGATAGTACAGTTCGATAGGGCATTGATAAGTTCTTATAGTTATATAAACCATGCCGCTAACTGAAGCGGTTTGGCCACAGTTTGCAATGCAAGTATTTGAGGTGCAATCATGTCCTGTTTGCGGGAAATAAAGGAGTTGTACGGGGTCCGACTTAGTACCACAGGGTAGTCGTCGGGCAATCCTATTCAGTCGTTCAAACAGTTTTCCGGTCAAAAATACCGTTTAGCCACAGTACATGCATTACAGACAGACAGACAACGGACAACATAGGTTCGACCTTATCGGTCGGCCAAAAACCAATTATTATAGCTAATTATACAAACCTTAACTCCATAAGTTGACTTCTCTTTAAAATAGCGTATGCAAAGGTTTGTGCGACAATGCGTTCACTGGTTACTATGCATGTCCGTAAAAGACCGTAATGAATTGCAATGCTTTTATATAGGCCTACACGCGACTATTATAAGTAACCTAGCGACCAGTGGGTATAGCAGCCCGAATCGAAAAAAATTCCCAGCTCTTTCCGCAGTATACCCACGGCTAAAGTGTAATAGGCTAATATAACCATGCATGCCGCTCTATCGTGTTGGTGATTACGATATTGTCGTCATGCAAGTCTGACTCGCGACAGCGACCGAGTCAAAAGTGAAAATCGTATATATCAACATTATTAAGCCCCTGTAGGGGTTGACTACTAGCTGTTGACACACGGACACGTTCTGCGTGGTTTCATCTCTATGCGTAAAAGGAAAGCAAAGAAGATCGAATAGGTCACAATGTAGTTACTGATCAATGATTAATGCGGCGTTTAACATTAGTCAGCTCAGAAATCGAGTCACATTTCCACATACTACATAAATCTCTGTATAGAAACATACAAAACGACAGAAGTAAACTAAGCTAAACCGAAACGGAAAGCAATGAAGTGAAATAGGCCTATGAGCTTTCATTTTAATTAAAAATTTTATTTCATTTCCGTCGCTTAAAACACACCGTCTTCAGCGCGTCCAAAACACACTTGCTAGAGTCGTTGCCAGTAACGCTCTCCCTCCTGATACTCACTCATTTAATATTCTCCAAAATTTGCATTGGCTCCCAATTGATTTGGAACTCACTACCCTCTAGTATCCGCCGCCTCTTTAAAACTCACTGCTTCCAGCAGGCCTACTGCTTCCCCTAGCGGCTCAGACAAGTGCTTCAGATTCGGCTACTGGCTGACATTGTGCACTTTAAATATGCATCTACTTACTTACTTACTTACTTACTTAAATAAAGTCAGTAATTATGTTACCAAGCTAGGCTACTGTACGACGACATTTTGTCACTAGTGTTATAACTTTTTTCAATTTCATTATCTGCTGGGCATACACGCAAACAGAAAAAACGATAACAAATCGATAAAGGTGCATTTTGGCGTATGAAACTCTAAATAATCATTTGGCAGAGATAAAGCGTTAAGACAATTATTTTTACATACGTTTTACGTAAAACGTCTGCACAAAAAAGCTGAGTATGAGTGTTGTGTCACACCGGATGATAATCACCATTATCATCATTTTAATTTTGTAACTAGGCTACAGGGTGTGCCAAAAATGACTCAACTTGTTTTTGTCAGAACTTTTTGAAATCTTTAACAAGTTTGATAATGTTTGATAAACAGATAGCCAAAACAATAGAAATATGTAAGATACACTTACTGTCTACCTCACATAGTTTGTGTTAACGCACTACCGTGTAAAACGCAGATGCTCTAAATTGTTGCACAATACTCAGCTGTTGTCAGCGTAAAAGTTGTAACGACTTAATGACAACTCAGCCTTCCATCCCTCCGACGTAGGTAAATCGAGTACCGGCCTATCTGGCTGGGGTTAAGGTGGGGCGCGTTCACCTCTGTCGGGTGGCAGGTAACACTGTGTGATCCCATATGACAAGTGACGCTCCTTAGCTCTGAGATGGGTTCGCTCATTAAGAGCTATATGCGACCTTTTTTTACAAACACAATAAGCCAAAATGTGATTTATGCAGCCAGCAGAATTATAAGTTTGTGTAACAACTTGCTTCCAAATTATCAGAATTTATGCTCAAATTGTATACAATGGCTTAGACGTGACGCCACGGCTGACAGCGGCATTAACGATCAACTGATCAAAATGCACAACGCTCATTCATGGATAAAATGTGTTTTAAACTTATCAATCAGTTATTTTGTTGTCTGCTATTTTTGGCGTAAACTATTTAATACCACAAACTTATTACATCACACGGCACTTTTTGTCAGATTGACAATACAAAAGTGAGCAATCTGATACTAATAATCACCGTGTAATGTAACAATTTGGAGCGTTTGCGTTTTACACGGTAGTGCGTTGACATAAATTACGTGAGGTGGACAATGAGTATACCGTACGTAATTCTATAGTTTTGGCTATCTGTTTGCCAAAAAATTATCAAATTTGGTGGAGATTTGACGAAGTTTTGACAAAAGAAATGGGGTCATTTTTTGGCACACCCTGTATATCTTTGTTCTGTAGCGGACGCTAAATTTCTGCAGTCAAGTGGATGCACTAGTGTTGATTCTGATTCGTAAAATCACAAAAACTTTGGCTTTGACATCTGACGTGGTATATACTTCAAAAGAGTTTTTTTTAAAATTAATGACATCAGATGTAGGGCCTAGTAAGAATCATCACGATTATGCGTGAAAATCTGCTCGCCAATGAGAACTGAGAAGCATAACGCCTACAGTACACCCATCCATCGGGCAGTCATGCTACTGAGTAAGTGACAAGATAGAGTAAACAGACAGTGCTGTGATGATGTTTACCCACATTTTATCAGGTCCAACCGGTAGCTTTAAGTGAACAGTGTTTTACTCATTATTAAACATTCACTTCATATTCAGCTACTGCTTTCAGCGCGTCTTAGCCATCGCAATTCTGTCCGTCCGTCACACGGGTGGATCAGTCAAAAACGGTGCAAGGTAGGTCACTAAATCTTCACCGTCGGCTGCCCGGAAAACTCTAGTTTTAGGAACCGTAAAGCTTTTTCATAAATTCGAGGAGGGTCACTTTGAACGAGGGCGCTGAATGAGAGGGGGTGGGTAAAATTTGCGATTTTTGGCCAATAAGTCGCTGTATCTCAGTAACGGTGCGAGATAGGGCTTAGGTTACCATTAATCACTAACAGGAAGTCGTACACTGGCTCTCGATTGGCGCTGAATTCAATGACCTTGAATGACCTTGAACGCCAAAATAGAGGGTTTTATGGATTTTTTGGGCAATTTTGGGCTGCGAGACACATTTCAAAAGCGAATTGCGCCGAAACCAATTAAGATAGACATGGACAAAAATGCATAGGAAATTTTTAGCATTAAACGTAGATTTTGACGGTCTAAGTCTCGATTTTCTAGGTTCAAGGAAACTTGCGCACGAAGGCATCAAAGAGCGGTACCCCCGTAAAAGTCGTTATTTTACTGTTGTTGTCCAGTAACTGCTGTAGGCTTTCGCGCGTCTCGTGAGCATTAGCTCAAATTTCTTGTATAACCACGAGCGCGTGCTTGTCGTCCGGCGAAAAACCGAAAAACGACGGCGGTGTGAGTTGGTTTTTCAGCCGTTAGGCCTATTAGTTTTACTCATGACTACACGCAATACGTGACTGCAGTATCCGCTGCTGACCTAACTATAGTAATGTAAACTTATAACCACCGTCGTCGATATGTGATTGTGTGAACATTGGTAGCACGGCAGACCACGCTCTTTCCGCAATTTATCCTTTCATTTTTCTTTCTCGTGATGTGTCCGAAGAATCTAGCTATAACTGCACTCCATAACTGCCTTCCGCCTGCTTCTTTTAAAATGTCATTTCGTCTTCTGGCTGCTGTCCATGGTATTCGCATGACTCGCCTATAGCAGATTGTCTCGAAACTATACTTTTAGTTGTTTTCACTTACCAAAAGACGATGACTCGGATCTACCGCATCAAATAAATGCACGAAACTAGACCTTGCACAGGCCACAGTCTTAAAGTCACCGATTTCGATTGGTCGTTTAATGTAAAGAAAGTTTTGCAATAATATAGCAATTACGGTTTATTTTTCAACTCGTAGGCTATTTATCGATAAAAACGGCAGTTTTCCGGCATTAATAAACATTAAAGTTGATAGTCTTGTTTCATTTAATTCATACTTTAATACACGGGGCCACGTTTGTAAACTGTACAAGACACGGTGTATTCGCCAAAACGTTTTTGAATGCAAGATTGTCAATATTTGGAATTCTTTGCCCGACATGGTCTGCTTTAGTTTTCAGGCTGCTTTCAGCCAATCCCTTAAAAACATCGACTTGTCAGCATATCTGCGACGTTATTGGCCATGTTAGTAGCCTGGCTTGTGTGTTTGACTTCTTATGTATTAGCTGGCAAATTGTTAGTGTTCATTTGTTTGTGCCTTATTGTTTAACTATGACGTTACGTTGTAAATTGTAAAGGGTGCTCTGTCATAAAATAAATATATAAATTATCATAATCATTATCATATACTAAGCGAAATACAAATAAATAAGCTCAAACGCTCATAGAACACAGATGCCAAGACATTACCAAGCTCAAGAAACGCTAAGATTTATCTTAACCAGTAGCCTACGTGACGCTAAAAATAACAACAATTCATTTGATCAAATTAAATTAAAATACCTTAGAAGCGAAATCACTTTATACACTTTAGATATGCAAAAAAATTCAACAATTAATAATGCGATACGATATATCCGCCGCCAGATTAATAGCCTGTGGGCTATTGACACGGCCGCCGAATCAATATCCACGGTCGTCTTGGACGGCCTTAGCTGGTACGAGCATCCATGGGTACTCGTACCAGCTAACGTTACCGGATAAATAGCCGGCCCAGAAAGGACCAGATATTTATCCAATTGCCGTATCTATTGCCGTATCAATAGCTTAATGGTTATTAATACGGCTGCCGGATAAATATCCTCTGCCATTCATTAAGCTCTCAAAAGTTGACAATGGTAGAAGATTCCATACATTAACAACTCTATGAATATTACAAATAAAAAACAAAAATTGCATGGAGGGGCCTACAGGTTACTGCGGTTATTATTCTGTTTTATTATTTAGTCAAAACTGTCGTAAAAACCAGAAAGATAGGCCCTAATTCTTTTGCAACTAGGTCTACTTAATCCTAATTGGCGAAGGGATCAGGTTTAGCCTACAAAAAAGGATTAAGCGTTACGTGCAAAAAAATCCGAGAAGTAAGCCAATGATGTTTTATCCATTATAATGCCTGATATTTTTCCTGATTGATTTATTCGGTAGTTGTCTGACTGGTTCTGTTTTGCAGACCAGTAGGTATGTTTTAAACCAAACTGCAACGAAAACGCGTACAAATCTAAACAATGTTACAATTGACGTGCAGGGAGCATGGCATCAAAAACCTGTAGCCTAATTAACATACAATAAATAATTTATCATACCAAAAAATTAGTCAATTTTCTAACTTTCAATTCACTTAAATTAGTTTTGTTTTAATATTTTTGCTAAAATATCATTGTTTACAAAGTTATATGGCTTAAACGCCGTCCTAATATTCACAATGTATCCTAATAGCCTATTCCTCTTCTTGTGCTAGGTCTGCAGCATCTTGCCGGTTGCAGCATAACTCAAATAACCAATTCAGTCGATGAATCTATTCGGTGACGTCACAGAAGATACTTAAGGTATACTTCGGTCTTTATGTATACAGACGTTTAGTGTTTTCTCGAAATAGTTGCCTTTTACACTAGCGTTACGTGACGTTCGGACCGCATCGTGTCGAACTGAGCACGCGATCACAACTCGCTCTACGCTTACTACATTAATCCGACGTCGCTTGCTCTTTCTTACAGGTAATGCAGTACCATCACAAATGAACTAATGTGGAGTTTACGGGCGCCCCTTCTCTCCTTTGCGCCATCCTCAAATATACGAGTATTTTACATAACATTATTCTAAATATGACACAAATATAATACATTTCTATCTTGTTAAATAACACAGTGTCCCAATGATATTTTATAGGTCCCCGTCACGTGGTCTTTACAATTCCATGCTACAGTCTATAGCTTCCACTTTACAAGTTACGATAAGCCCTATGTATACTGCGACAACGTAAAACAAGTAATTTGAGCAAAGCTCATGAGACGCGCGGCAGCCTAGCAGTTCCTGTTCGCAGGTTGTCTTGGTCTATCTCCATCCATTTCGTGGCAATTCACTCTTGAAATCTGCATGAGCCTCAGCTACAAATTGCAAAAAATAACACTAAAACCACCTATTTTGAGGGTTCAAGGTCGTTTAAAATCATCGATGTTTCTTTCTCTTCTTTTCCAATAATGCACATGTCCTCTTGCGAGTAATGTCGTGCATGTTGACACCACTAAAAAGCTTGTCACTATTGCTTGTTATGATAAGCAGCATGTCTGTGCCTATCTGCAGCCGTTTTCACGCTACACTAACCTTAGTGGTAAAATAACCAATTTTGGGCGGGAGGTAGCTGTCTTTGACGCAAACCTGCGCAGGCCTCCTTAAACCTAAGAGGTCGGGACTTGGACAGCTAAAATCTACGTTCAATGCTGAACATTACATTTGCAGGTTGTCTTGGTCTATTTCCAGCCATTTCCTCGCAATTCACTGTTGAAATGTGCGCTTCAGTCAAAAATTGCGAAAAATTCAACAAAACTCCTCTTTTGAAAATTCAAGGTCGTTTAAGGTCATCGATGATGACAAATCTAAAAAGCTCGTCACCAGTGCTTGTTACCATATGCAGCAAGTCTGTACTTACCTGCAACCGTTTTCACACTATAAAAGCCAATATTGGCAAAATAACGTCTTTTTAGAGGGGGTACCCCTATTTGTCGCCCTAGTTCGAAGGGAACCCCCTCACCCGCGGGCACGAAATTTTGTCGCGATAAACTAGAGTCCTTGGGGCAGCCCACAGTGAAAATCTCGTGATCCTAGCTTACGTCGTTTTGACACAATACCGCACTTTGACGGACGAACGGACGGTCAGACAGACGGACAGACGGACGGACGCCTAGACGATAGCTAAGACGCGCTTAGCATTACGTGCCGTCGCGCGAAATTAGGATGTTACGACTTCGTCGACTATTAGGGAGCTAGACATTCCCCCTTGGGCCTGTCAACCGCGGACGTTTTCAGGACGCACGGACGTTCCCCCTTTGCTTTTCGAGTGCCTAGGACGTTCCCCCTAGGCCAGTAACACTGTTCTTGCTGCGGCAAACACATTGCGCTTTGAGTGGCACTTCGACTTCGCCGTCTTTGGCTGTTTCTTGAGAAGTTGAGATTTAAGATTTCTTTAGACTTGCGCTTTATTTCACGCATTACTTAGGCCTATTGACACTAATCGTCTATTTCGTATTTCGATGTTTGCTGCATTTTTTTCGCCATGCTGGTGTCACACACCGGCACTGAAAATTATTTCAATATACAACGCTCAGGTAACAGTATAGCGAGGGGAGAAACGTCCGGGTATCGCAAAAAAGCGGGAGGGAGAAACGTCCGTGGTGCCACCGACCATTGGGAAGAAAACGTCCGGGGGAACATGCCGGGGAGAAATGTCCTACAGCCGACTATTATGCCTCCGTCAACATGTGAAAAGAAGCTAGCTAGGTCCCTATCGCCTATCGTGGGTAAACATTAGCCAACTAACCGTCGTTGTTAGTGGACCAAAGTTTGTCGGAATAGAATCTGCCTCTTCGACCAAAGTTCTCCATTTTATTCAATGTCGGAAAGATGGCACTTTCTCGCAGTTGATAACGCAGTTTACCGCTTGTCAATATCTCCACCCGTTCCAGAGATATTCGCGCTCAGAGTCTACACACGCACGGACGCACGAACACTCCGAAAACATAATGCCTCCGGCCACTACGTTGGCGGAGACATAAAAATACAGATAGGCCTACTATTGATGGACAGCACTGTTAGCAGTTTAAATTTTCGGAAAATCTAATGAGTAATAACCGTGATTGGTTCTGTTATCGATCAATTTATATTTCAGAGCAATGCGATGCTCTCATGATTAAAATGATCTGATAGACTTATAGGCTTCATCATCTTCATCATCATTATCAGCAGCAGCAGCACCATCACCATTATGAAAACCATTGCAAGTAATTTCAGAATTGCGAAAATTTTTAAAAGTGTGATGTTAAAAAATTGTAAAAAAAAAATCTAGGCTACAAAAAAACCCACAAAAGACTTACGCATAACTAACCTGATGACTTCGGACTACTTATAGCAAAAACTCTCGAAGGTCTTAGAATTTTTAAAGAAAATTATCCGCAGAAATTTGTGTAAGACAGCTTTTAACTTATTTTAATCTGCGGTTTCAGAACTGGACAGCAGCGATACAGCGGAAGGTTGACTGGGATAAGAGAGCGTGCAGAAAGCTACGATGCCTCGTAAGATAGCTGAGAAGCCGATTCCGCCGATGGGACCGGGCAGCAAAGTGGTGGCTCTGACGCCCCAGCTGCGTCGTCACATCACCCAGCGCATGGTAGGCCGGAAGAAGAACATCAAGGCATTTGACATGTCCTTCAACACGGTACTGATTAAGAAGCTGCCGGAAGAGATCTTCAAGAACGAGGAACTCGTTGATCACGCGCGCAGCTTCGAGGCACCCAACAACCGACTCAAGAAGCTGCCGAAAGACGTCGGAGTTTGGACGGAGCTGGAGCACTTCGATGTTCATCACAACCAGCTCAAGCGGTTCAATTGATACTATTTCTTACATCTATACAGGGTGGGCCAAAAAGTAAGCTATTGTACTTTCTTTATGTCTTCGCTAAATACTGACCAGTTTTCACAATTTTTTCACTAGTAAACTCTGGAAAAAATTTGCTACGCAGTGACATGCACCACAACTATTATGTCGCTACATTACCTTGTAAAATATAAATATCCAAAAACGTACAATATCTACAAATGGTAATAAGGTCCAGTAATAAATTTTTAAAGTATTTAAGTAAAATGTTAAATATCAGTTATAATAAGTGTCAAAAAGGTTTAGGTGTAACTACGAAGTAAGTTTTCATGTTTCAAAAAATAGTGCACAGCTTGTAGGGCCGCACAATTAAAATACATTGTTCTGTACTCTCACGCAGTTAACTGAGCAATATGGCAGCCACCAGCAAGCATTAGTGTACATTAAAAATTAGCGCACAGTAAAATAGTTTAAATTATTAGAAAAAATGTTTAATATTTTTTCTAATGTTTTTCATACTTACTGTAACTCATATTTTAACATTTAAGTTTGAAGTTTAATTTGAGTTTAAGTTTAAGTTTTAAATTTTAACTTTGAAAATTACCATTAGACCTTTTGTCCATTTGTAGATATTGTATGTTTTTGGATATTTATATTTTACAAGATAGCGTAGCAACACAATATGTGTGGTGTGCATGCCACTGAGTAGCAAATTTCTTACAGAGTTCACTGGTAAAAAATTGTAAAAATTAATCAATATTTAGCGAAAATGGACAAAGTGCGATAGCTTACTTTTTTGGCCTACCATGTAGACTCGTGTTTACTTGAACTTATAGTTGCCTATCTCTCATTGCAGTGTCTCGAGTGTTATAACAACCCATATCTCACTCGATTGAAGTGTGATGATCGAAATGTGGCTCGGGTTTGTGTACAGCACCATTTCTCAAGCAGAACTCACCGTCGATCACGGTCATGAAATAAGCACTTTTCAGCACGGTCTACAAAGTTTTGTGCCTCTTTACAATCGCATAATACATTGTAGACCATGTTGAAACCTATACTTATTCCACGCTGGCCGTCAATCGGTCGCATGGTCTGTCGTTCGGCTGGTTAAGTAGGCCTATATAACGACACGTTATTCCACTGTAGACAGTATATGTTAACAGACATAGGCATTAGACCCCTACGAGTGCCAGCGCGAAACTTTCTTTCTCAGCGGTGTCTGTTTCAAAGCCACAACTGAAAAAAGGTTATGGTCATTGTTATCGTGCGAAGCACAACTGTGCGTAACAGTTTGGCACCGACCGTTTTTTGTGACATTTTAAACCCCGCAAATGCACAACCGACTGCATGCGAAACCGAGAACAGTCGATAGTACGGCACACCACCTCCAAAATAGTGTCGGTACGCCGTATCGGACAGTATACCGGCGGCACAAAATAAGCCGAGATTATGCTACAAGCGGTGTGTGGAATATCGTCTTGCAGGTTGCCGAACTCGGTGTGTCATCTGGCCAAAGTGACGTTCATCGACGTGTCCGAGAACGTTCTCAAGAAGTTGCCGAGTTGCCTCAACAAGAACGAAGCTCTGGTCGAACTGCGTGCCTCCAACAACAAGATCAAGAAACCGCCGCCGAAACTTGCCGACGCGCCAAACATTCTCAAAGTAACTATGTGTCATACGATTGTACGAGTTGTGTACGAGTTTAACCGTGCGTTAATATAACACTCAAACACGCAATACGTTCGCCCCAGTTAGGCTATAAAGATAGCCGAGTAGCTGAATAGCGGTGCAGTGCAAACAGTGAACTAAATAACAATAAAACAGTCCATAGGCCTAAATGCAAAAAAACGCATATATGAATAGAATGCATCCAAAGCCAGATAAAGCGTATAGTGGTTTATATAGCGTTCATTTCTATTTGCATAACATGGGAAAACCGAAATACATGCGAATGTGGTGGTTTCGTACGTGGTGAAAAACAGTTTACAAACAGTTAAGGAAAAAATGTCTTCTGGAGCCAGGCAAAAGATCATGGCTAAAAGACAAAACAGTCTGACTGTCGTCACATCATCATGTGCTTACGTTGCAGATTGACGTGTCGAAGAACCAAGTACGCAGCGTGAAAAAGAACTTCTACAAACCGCCAGCAGACCTGGATCTGTCCAAGAACCGACTTAAGAAGATGCCGGCAGCGAAGTCGAAGAAGAAGAACTTCATTCATTCGATAGACGTGTCCGGCAACTCGCTGACCAAACTGCCGCCTAACATCGACAACCTTGTCTGCATGACGAGACTCGATCTGTCCAATAACAATTTACAGGAGGTGCGCACGACTACAGTGCAGTGCAGAGCCGGAAATGGATCATCTTTCGTAACCCATGACTCATGGGACTCATTACACAGTTGACCCTCGACCCATATGACTCATGATCTATGACCCATGGCCATTACATCATTTCATCCTACGCGTGGAACTAAGAGGGGGCGTGGTATGATGATGGTGGTACTGGACAACCCTCAGTCTCGGTCTTAAGAACCAACAATCGTAGTGCTAGCTTAGCAATAGCCTATTTAGCAATAAACAAATGAAGAAGACGTATTCGATATGTCAGGCTAGTAGTCCGAGGGGGAGCGATTTTACCCGAGTGTTTTTGGCCAAACTTCTCAGTTATCACACAAAAATCTATTCCGTCGGTTAGGCCTACCGCCAACCCCTATAGTTCGTCGGTATTATGCGGCTATTCTAATTGGCCGAGTTTCGGGTCTTGTTTGTCGGTGTGTCTGTCTATCTCATACGGGCTCCTAACTGGAAGGTACAAAGCGTAAAAATCTACAGTTGATTTCAGCGTTTCTTATGGCAGTGTGCCGATGTTCAATTTCAAAAAGGTCGAACGTACCGGACGCAAAAAACATGAAGAATGTGACGCAGGTCTCGCCCGGGTGCCAGCATATTCTGCGTGCTTTATTCACAATGGCCACATATTACTGGTAGCCAGAAACCGATCATGTAGAAATTTGATGTTGGATTTCGATGTTTACCGATAGCGGTTTTGTATTATATCTTTGACGCTTAGGATTACAATGAAATAAGCAGTTGGATTGACAGGCCGGACGGCAGTATATTATGTCGGCACTCGGCAGGCGTCAGACCGATGTGGCTGATGTGTTGGTAATGGCAGGTATCTGTGGAGCTAGGAATGACGAAGTACGTGCGCTGGTTGGACCTATCTCACAATGAACTCAAGTCCTTACCGGAGGAGTTCTGTCAACTTGGCTACGCGCTGGACGAGCTGCACATTCGCCACAATCGACTCGACACGCTGCCGCAGAACATCGCACAACTACAGGTGGACTATACACAATGGGCCGGAAAAAGTGGCATTTTTTAAATATTTTAGTTGTTTCTTTTGTTATTAAAAATTTTTGGTTTACCTGCGCATTGTTTTTATTACTTGATGTCGTCGGTTTTGTCTGCCGATGTAAAAAGTTATTTTTATGCGAATAAATTGTAATTTCGTCCCTCACGATGATTGGATTAACTAACGATGAACGCTGTTCGATTCACAATTTGCGTTTGGAGGAAACTGAAGTTATGAAGATATTTTCAAATCAGTGAGCACACTTAAACTGCAAATAATTAATAGCAGATGTTGAAATTGTTCAAAGAACACAAATACTTGATATTTTTGCAGTAAATATGATAGTGTCGTAGTTGAAAAGGTGTCAGTTTTCTAATCCTTCCGGTAAGGGGTGTTTATCTAACGCCCTAAATGCACGTAGGTCTAAAACACGCAATGCAAAAACAGCGTACAGACGCTTTCTGTTTTGTTCTACATCTTAAAATGTGTCTTAATGCCAAGCGCAGTTAGAGTAGAAAATTCTACTTTATTTTTGCCGATAAGGTATGAATTTACCCTCAGACGTTGGAAAAACCTACCCTACTGTGTAAAACAGAAGGGGAGAAAAAACATACCCTCCAGATAAGGTGTGTTAATTCTACCCTAAGGGTTGGACGTATGTTACACCCCTAAACGTAGGAAAACTTACCCCTATTTTTCGCAGTGATAACGGGTTCAGAGATAGGTGACAGAAGCTTCAGGGCAGCTGGACCGCGGCTGTAGAATGATCTGCTGATCAAGTTTCCACAACAGAACGCAAGTTTTGGACAGTTTAAAGGACTACTGAAGACATTTTTGTTCGATTCAGGTTGCAGCATACTGTGACTTATTTGTTTATATTGTGCCGGTTATGAGTAAGCCTACACTTTTTTCTTACTTAGTTATGCTTACTTACTCAGGCTTACTTATAAAATGCTCATACTTACTTATTAGTTATCATGCACTTTACGTTCGCAGCGTCGTGGACGTGTCAGGTAACTACTTCGCAAAGTAGAATAGGCTAACAAAGACAGAATGACAAAACATTGTATATACAGCTGACTATAGCAAAACGTAAAGTTTTTAAATGCTACTAAAATATATATTTTAGTACATAATAAAATATTGCAAACAAACCTGGGTTATCTGTTAACAAACTTCATAAGAACAGTAGGGAAAAAATCTGAAAAAAATGCAATTCGCAAATGGTTGTTTTCAATTTTCTTAAAATGTTATCGACAATAGATCTGCCTGCCGTTATACCCTCGATATAGCAATGTGCTCGATGACTGTGGCTCAGTATACCGACAACGGAATGAAATAAATCAACATTTAATCAAGTTATAACAAGAGCTTATTGCTAATTTACTGTATATTTACAGCGTTTGACGGTGTTGGACGCATCGGACAATCAGATCGGCGAACTGCCGGTACGGTTGAGTGAGCTGCGCTGGTTGCGAGTAGCACGACTGACACGCAACCACATCGCAGACATGAGTCCGTTCGTCGGTCTGACCGGCTGTGAGGAACTCGATCTGTCACAGAACGAAATCGCCCAGATTCCGGACACCCTCTCTCGCATGACGTCACTCGTCACGCTCGACCTTTCACGTAACGCCATCGTCGACATTCCGATCGGCCTCTGCAAGGTTTCTGATTTTTGATTTGGTTACTCATACCCCGTTTACACGATTGAGCAAACATCAAGCAAACGTCGAGCAGGACTGATGGAACCCCGCCCCCTGACTCAAATGTAGGCCAGGCTTAGCCCACAGCTGATCACGTGTTATATAGGCCTTCCAATTACAACCCGCCCGCCCTCCTAATTAGCATGCTAATTACCATAGGTCGTCGAGCTAGCTGAATGAACGCTAGCAAACATCGAGCAGACGTCGAGCAGACGTCGAGCAAACGTGGAGCAAATGTCGAGCAATTAGCACGTGTATTTTGAATACATTTGCTCGACGTTCGCTCGATGTTTGCTCGATCGTGTAAACGGGGTATTAGTCGGCAGGGCCTTAGACTGAGGCATTGCACCGACGGGCTGTAGTGTGTGAACAACTTGCCTAGAGTTGTTACCTAATAGTGGATTGGCCGGCAGTCAAACCCCCGTCCTCGCGATCATTGGGTCCGACACACTAGACATTAGGTTATCAAGCATTGAAATTATTTGAATGTAATTTATTTCAGCAGTGACAGCTCCTTACTCATACAGTTTGCCGATGCGATAGTTTTGATTTTTTTACGCGTCGATGGCAAGATTAGGCGCAGGCTATAAGCCTATAGTATACATGTATAGCGCTTAGTCTCAAAATGTATACTGTCCGTTGTTGATTACTCTAGGTGAAAACACTGAAGCGATTGCTGGTCGCTTACAATCAGCTTGAAAGTCTTCCCGAACAACTTGGACGCCAGCAAGTATACACGCCATCTTGCATTTCACAATGTTTTTAAAACATTATTTATTGCAGATTATTATCGTCGTATATGCTAGTCGTAACGCCTTAGAACTAGACTAGTTTGATATTATAACAATGATAGTAATGATAATCTTAGCAGAATTGGAATATCAGCGTGGGTAATTAAACTAAATGTCACACTGTAAATTTTAATAATCTATGAACGTTTTTAAAAAAGCTTGTTCCTATTTAGCCTGGCCCTAACGAGCTTATACTTATGCTTTTGTTCACTTTTTCTGTTTAACGTCTTGTTGTGCTTGTCTTACTGAAGGCGGTTATTGTTGTGCCTTAGCTATTGTTTCTGAAGCAAATGATAGGCCTAATGACAGTGACGATGATGTAATAGTGGACATTTGTAGTTTTTTTAGTATAAAAAATAAATAAAACAATAAAAGCTATAGAAACAATAATAACTAGACTGCCAAGGCTAAGGCTAAGATTGTCCGCGGTAGCTGCCGTGGATGCTGCGATAGGCCTATAGGCCTATAGCAATGACGTCAGCGTCGGTCAATAAAGTATCGGCGTGGAGGGCCAGCCTGATAGCAGCTAATAGCAGGAAGGCCCTATGTCGCAATGGTAAAGTATCTGAAAATCCGGTCCTGTGCCCTTGACCCTCTGAAATTCAACACTTTTTGCGGTTGTCGAGGTACATGTTTGTGCAAAATTTCATCTAGCCAAATGCAGCGGTTCGTTAGTTATCGTGTTAACCGGGGGAAAATCTCAGCGGCGATGCTGAAAAAATATACTGTCGTAGCTACCGCGGACAGTAATAGAAATAGAAATGGTGTGAGTGCGCGCGTAGCTGCTGACGACGTTGGACATCACCGGCAATCGCATAAAGTCTTTGATCTCGGACATCCGTCAGCTGCGCTCGCTCGAAATGCTGCTAGCGGCAGGTAACGAGCTGCAGACGCTGCCCAAGAACTTGGACTACCTCTACACGTTGCGGGTGCTCAGCGTCAGTGACAACGACCTGGCCGCGTTCGTCGTTCCCAAGTCCGTCGTGGAGTTGGACTTATCGTCGAACCCGCTGATTCTACCAACCACTGACGCGCGTCACTCGATGTTCAGTCGCATGGCTGCTGACTCGTCGATCCACTCGCGAGCCGTCACGTCGCTCAACGTTTCCCGCCTCCACCTCACCGATCTGCCGTCCGTCGTCGCCAAGCTCAAGTGTCTCGCCGTGCTCGACGTCTCGCACAATAAACTCAAGGCACGTACTAGTTACAGCACTGCTGGAGTGGGTAAGCGAGTACGCAGTACGGGTTTATACCACCCCAGACAGTGCAGGATCATACTTAGATCACGCTCAGATCGCATATAAACTACACCGTCGTTTGCTTTATGATGCACGACAGTGGCGGAAAATTGTGAAACAGAACCAGTGCGAGCTGGGTGTCGTTTAATAATTATAGAATACGCAGTGTCGCGGTTTGGTGTGTTGGTTGGCAGGAACAAGACCACGTTGTAAAATATTTTACTAGCCCGATAGCACACCGCTTGAACACAGAACGACGTCACGTCATGCAAAATGCAGTAGAAAATGTTTTACGGCGCAGAACAATCATCCTGCTTAAATGTATTAACACGCTTTGCGAATGTTTCGGCGTAAAACATTTTCGCAAATGTTTTCGACGTGGTCACTTGTAAAATGGAACAAAAACACTTGCAAGACATTTTTGGGAATACTTTATTTGCTTTACATAAACCGCACCGCGTTGTAACGTTGACAAGAAAAAATAGTTCACGATCTTCGTTCTTTCGAGTACCATGTAGGGGGCCTATCGGCGACGTGGTCTTGAGCAAATATTTAAAATTTGTGTGAAATTCATCGCCCGCGGCGTAACTTACATACTAAATTTACTTTCAGCGTAACTTTGACAGTGTGACGTCACATGAAAAGACGATTATAAACGTAAGCGCATCGCGCGGTCCGTTTGCTGCGACATTACGGCACTCTTGCTATGTGCGGCTGGCCAAAGCTGGCCTATATGCAGTCATGAAGTTAACGCTGTTGGCGGTGGCCCGACGAAGCCGGGAACGTGAGAACCGGGACCAGATGACAGGACATTCTCGCCAAGACTACAGTGTTAGAGTTAGGGTTAGGATTAATTCTGCTCCCGCGTCGTCATTAACACTCGAAAGTACGATATTGGTTTGTTGAGACCACTGCACGATGAGCTACACTGGCTACTGCTGTTGCGGGCCCGTCGACTTGGAATTCGCTGCCTGACATTCGTGACCCAGCCAGAACTGAGTTTCGACACTTTAAAATGTCAGCTGAAGACATAGGCTACTTTTTGCAAAATAGTGATGAAAAAATATATTAAGCGCATTAGAGATTTTTTGAGTATGCGCTAATATAAATTTACAATTTACTTACTCATATAGGCTACCGACTTAAGGTTATGGTTAATGTCCACTTGTCCCGATGTTGACGTTGCCGGTTTTGTCATTCCCGGTTTTGACACGGAACCGCTGTTTGCGTACAGACGCTGCCGAACAAGTTGTTTGAGCTGCGAGAGTTGTACCGGCTAGATGTTTCGTTCAACCGTCTGACGCTCATCGATAACTTCGCCGACCTGACAGCTCTACGCTATCTGGACCTGTCACACAACGAGTTCGAGGTTTATCGAGTTTTCCTCTGTTATACGAGAGAGCATGTGTATACAAGTTGTATAAAGCTAAATGTAGTTAAGTGAAAATGCATTTCTTTTCCTGTAGCCTGGTAACAAATGTGTGGAATGGTTTACCAGATTCTGCTAGTTTTCAAAGTCTTCCAGCTTTTAAACGTTTTGTAGTTAATATGGATTTAATTAGTTATCTTAAGTCGACGTATATGCAATAAGTGGGCGCATGACCTTCGAATATAGGCGGTACGGTCGGCCCATCCTAGCAACAGCTGGGTTTTGGGTTTTTTTGTTATGTTCGTAACTGTTTAATTTTATCTGCTGAGTCAATAGATAGTTTGATTTGATTGTGATCTGAGATGGTACCGCTGGAGTTGGTGACGTTACTGACGCTGCTCGAGCACCTCGACTTGTCTCACAACCGCATCTACGAGCTGCCGAGCTACTTCGGCGAGCTGCGTCGACTGCGTCACCTTAACCTGGCTCACAATGACATCGCAGAGTTCCCTGGCGACCGCATGGACGTCCTCGGCTCCGTCACTGTACGCCGCATGACAACTTTGCTAAGGCCTTGAAATGCCTGCGCTTTCGCTTTCAGCCGGCGGAACAGTACGGACGAAGGGCGGAAAATTGTTTTATTTTTATTTTTGTTTTTAAGGGATGACATTTTACGTAATGTTACACAAAACACATAAAACAAATCGACACGCTAAATAGTAGGCCTGCCTACTAAAACTGAAGTGAAGTTATTGCAGCGTTAAAGACAAGAATGATGTACTCGTAAACAGTTCTTTAGTAATATCGACGCGGTTATATAGGCTTAATAGTTGTATTTTTCCATTAAGTAAATGTAGTTTTTTTACACTGCCTATTGTATCTATATTACACTGTAGACTATGACTGATCGACGGGGTGTTCTGCCTGGACGCACGAATGATATTCAAATGCAAGACGCTGTCAGTCGTCAGGCTTGAACGAAGTGAGATTACAGGCACTTATAACACTCCAGACACTACATTGAGAGATATGAGGTCATAAAACAAGTTCTTTAGCAGTATGTCTTGCGCGGCGGTTGGCGTTTCTTAAATTATTGTATGTCGTTTTCGTAGCGGTCTGACTACGATTGTAACAAAAAAATAAATATTATATTATATTATGTCTGGTACTACTGTTGTCTAGCAGCTGGACGTATCGTACAATCGTTTGAAGCAGTTTCCTGACGACTGGCCTCTGCTGTATCATCTGGTCGAACTGAAAGTGGCCGGCAACGACCTTTGTCAGCTGCCCAAGGACATCAACAAACTGCGCAGTCTGGCCAGCCTGGACGTGTCAGACAACCTGCTTGATCAGTTGCCGGACAAACTGGCCAAACTGCCGTCACTGAAACACCTTAACATTGCCGACAACGCCATCATGCAGTGGCCGACCAATTTCGTCAAACTTCAGGCTAAAGTTCAGGTCTGCTTACGCACACTGTTCGTTGTTCTTCAACTGGCATATAATCAACGTCCATCCACTCAAGTCAACAGTCATCTCACCCTTCTATCCCTCAAGTACCGGCCTTGCTATAAGGCGGGTCTCGTTTACTTGTGTCGCGTGATCTCATATTGCAGGTAACATTCTCTGAAATCGGTTCCCAAAAAGTTACACCTTCTCGGTGCACGCGTTCAACGATTTAGTCCTAGTTCGATTTCTTTTCTGGATTTTTGTACAGCGTGTTGTGCATTTACAACAAATCGAAAGCCTACAGCAAATCTACAGCAAGTTGTACAAGTCCACAGAAACTCGAATGTCTTAGTACAACAAATCCACAGCATATCGACGCATTTGTTGTGGTGCGGGCTGCACACGTGGAATAGAACGAAAATTCGTAAAACACATTTGTGCTTCCAGTTTCACACGGCAAAAAAGTAAAGAGGGGGGAATTGTTTTTTTTATACTTTTTTTAACTTTTTTTACTTTTTTATATTATGAAATGTCACGTAATATTACACAACAACTCATAAAAACAAAGTGACTAGTAGCCATGAAAACCTAAGCAAAGTTAAACCTACTGCAGCACTACAGACTAGATGCAAACGGTATTTTTCAGTAAAACGTTGAAAGCAAACTAAAAACTGCACTAATATTATTGAAGGTCCAGTAAAAATTTTAGGGACGCAGATTTTTTTTCTAGGGACGGACGGAGACCGGAGGCACAGGAATATTTTAGACCTTATCATCATCATCATCACTGCGGACCGTGTTGCTGTGAGTAGGTGACGGGGCAAGACGAGCAGCATCCTCGCAAGGAGCGTGAGCCTCGCGTCTCACGCGGCGGAAAAGTCGATGTCACGCCGTCAGCGTCTGAAGTGACGTCACAAGACGCCGAGGAAACATCGGACACGGCCTTCCAGCCGTACGACCATATCCTAGGCCTGGACGACGTCGTGCCGCTGGAACTGGACAATATCGTCCTCACCGAAGAAACTAACGTCATGGACATAACCTGGAACGAATAACCCTTTCGATACTATTACCAATCAATTAGTACTTTATCTTAATTAATTACTCATGTAATGTTAGTAGACTTTAACCGTTTCCGCTCCGCTTAAATTACATTTTAACTTCTACTCTTAACGTTTCTCTGCTGCGTTACTTCTTTTGCGCAAGGTAGTTATTCTAAGCATTTTGGACTCCGAAAAATAATCCTGTTTGCACTGACATATATCAGCTTAATCGTCCACTATTTGTCATACGCTATAAGGAATACTGGCTATATTGCTACGGTAACATTGTTGCGTTTATTGTAGCTAAGCCAGGATAAAATGATGTGCTATTTCGCCAACTATCGCTGAACCAAAGAACTAACTTAGCCGTCAGTGTAGCCTATACAATAGTTTATCATTTTTTGTTTGAAAGGTTGGCGTTTTTAAACTTTGCGCGCTCTCCAGCTCGTTAGGTTATATTCCGATCATCTATTATCATGTGTATCTAATTAGCATTATTTAAAATAAATGTATCGTCATTAGGTCTATTTCCAATTCCATCATTTCTGTACGAAATGTGCAAATTTATTGTCGTACGGTTTTGATAACGCTAACATCCACGACATTTTAGCAGACTTTTCAAACTTGACATTATGCGTCACAATAATCATCATGGCGAATTTTGCAACGATTGAGCAGATTGAGCGCCACGGAATAAATTTGATATATTGTGAAAATGTTTTAAATTTGGGTGTCGATAGTGCACGTTTACGTGTAAGTCATTCAAACCATTTAAAATGATTGCAATATGAAACCATTGGCTATAGGCAAAAACTAAGCAACACAGTGGTGTCACAAGAAAATATTACTTAAAATGGAATCAAAACGCTTTTATACGCAGGTTGACGTACATATGATCTTAAGCATTACACTAGGCCCTGCGAATAACTTACAATTCGCATGGGGCTTTCAAAAGATTAACTAGTTCAATACACTGGAAAGATAAAAATAAAGAAAGAACTAAGCAATTAGATTGGGACTGTATTTGGCAACACATTTTAATAAAGTATGCGCCCCTGTTAAAATTTTGCCATGTTACGTCGCGTTAGGATTAGAAATTCAAAAACAGTCGTTGATATTATCACATTTAGCCTACAATTACATGTATCTCAGTTCTTAGGCATTAAGGTACTGCATGCCGCCTTGGCCGTTGATGAGATCAATATACGTACATGCGCCGTGAATCAAAAACATGGCAAAAACTTTCCGACTGATCTTCAAAATTCTTTCACTGGTACACTCCGCGACGCATTTAAGGTGCGTGGTGATCTTTGATGATAGTTTTATTGCAAAGTTAAAGTTTTCGTGCAGCGTGTCAACGAAAAAACGTTGACAATAGACCAACATTTGGCGAAGATATGGACGAACGTTTGGCGCCCGCCGTGTATTTTTCGACTCTCGAGGTAGAGTGATGACGTCACAGACGTGTTCCGTGTAGGTCTCTTACGGAGCTACAGAACATCCGCATCATCATCATCATCAGCAGCAGCAGCAGCAACAACAACAACATCTGTTGCAGCAAGAACAGTCTGGGTCTCGTGATACAGTTGCATAGTAGACGCCGATCTCTCTACCACCGATGTAGGACAACACGTAGCTTGGATTGTAAGTTGCTGCATGTTGTGCATCTGTTGTAGATTTGCCGTACAACCACTGCAGTGTCGGCCTAGTGTCGACATCTTGTGCGGCCACCCGTTCGTCCGACCTCTGACCGACTGAACCGAGAAAAAATTGTCGCGCTGATTATTTCTGTCCTGAAAACTGTCGCGCCAATTTTGGTTTTTACGGGACAGACGGACAGGCGGACGGATAAACGGACAGACTGGCAAGACGCGTAGAGCGACGTATTAAGATGGCAGCACAACAGCCTTTTGTGTGCGAATACGACACGTCTACAACTAACCGAAGTACTGGGATTCGGGGCGGCTGAACAACGTCAATGTGTACATCATATGACTTGTATAGTCGCGTCGCCGATCCTATACGGCGGGACGGTAAATTTCGTTCCACTTCTAGAAGTGGAACAGAAAAGCATTAATTTCTCGTCACACTTTTGGCTATCTGGCGTTGTTGAATAGCGTCAATTTGCACAAATTTGCACCTGTATTTTAAACAATTTTTTTAGCTGACATTTCAGACAACTGCGGGGGCAAGCCCCTTTTTCAGACCACTTTCCCTTGGCGTGCGTTCACGTCCCACTTTTTCAGAGCTTCCCAGCCAATAAACGTGTTTTGTTTCATGATCCACTTTGAAACCCTTTACGTATATAAGAAACCGCAACGAATCCCAGTAAATTGAGTATGGAGTTAGTGCGATGTTTTAGAAAAGAACCGTTGCGTGCGTGCGTTCAGAGAACTTTCTACCGTGACGTCCGAGTACAAGTTGCATCTCTGAGACGATGGGTCGCAAGAAGAATGAAAAGCCAATTCCGCCGATGGGTCCGGGCAGCAAGGTGGTCGCCCTGACGCCCCAGCTGCAGCGACACATCACGCTAGTCGATGACGGCACACCTCGCAAGCCGCGACGAAGCTTCTACATCAGCTTCAGTACCATCCTCGCCAAGAAGGCACGTAACGGTTTCACCTCCAATATTCCCGCTTCAAGTTTAACCGCCCGCGGTCATCTTTATTTAAACCAAACTTAACTTGCACTGCTACTGATTTTACAACTTTCAGCTGCACGACGGTCCATGCGATGTGAACGTAGTTTAAGTACGATAATGCACCGTCTGTAGTGGTATAAGCTCATACTGCGTACTCGCTTACCCATTCTATCAATGTAATTCTATCAATCTTGTAGTGTTTGTGGCTCAGGCTGTTGTTAACACTAGGAAGTAGTTTTTTTTGCTTTTGCGAAAGGTTAACGTTTTATGGAACCACGGAAAAGCTCGAATCGTAGTTATAGCAAACTCGGACGATAAGAGTTTTCTTCAATACATAAGCTTACTGTGTTGCACAGCACCTTAAATATTTTGTCTGACCGTAACGTGTCTCGTTTTTGTCACTAAGTAAGTAAGTAAGTAAATGATTTATAAAGCGCCAAAGTCTCAGAAAGAATCAGGGCGCATAGGATGATAGACGCTAGGTGGCAGAAAAGGCTATGTATTAATATTCTGGCGCATTTCTAGGGGTTTCATGTTAAAATCGGGAAGGACAACCGGAAACCTCAAAAACTAACGCTTAACCTTAATTCTAATACTTGGCGAAAGTGTCCTGTCAACTGGTCCCGTTTCTGACGTTCCCGGTTTTGTCCGGTCACTGTTTTAGATGCTACGCAAGTGATGGACCAACGCTACCATTTAGTTGTCCGTTGCACATTACTATTGTGTCTATCGTCTACTTCATTGTGTGCAATAAAATGTTGGAACGAACGAGTGAATGCAGGTGCCGGAGGAGATCTACAAGAACGAAGAGTTGCAGTGGTACGCTCGTCGCATCAACATGCGCAACAACAAGTACAAGAAGCTGCCCGGCGGCATGGGCTGGCTGACCGAGCTCGAATATCTCAACCTCCGCCACAACCAGTTTAAGTCTCTGCCCAACTCCATCTGCAACCTGACCAAGATGGAGTTCTTCGACGCGTCGGAGAATCTGCTCAAGAAGCTGCCAGGCAACCTGCACAAGGCGGAGGCACTGATCGAGGTCCGCGCAACGCACAACAAACTCAAGTCGCCGCCCGGTAAACTCGGAACAGCACCGAAGATCGAAAAGGTTAGAATCTAATTAGTTTAATCCAGATGTTACTTAATCGACATTATCGTCATCGTCGTCATCATTTAATTCGCCAAAACAAGTGCTTCGGATTGCTGCTACTGAATTGTGCTAATTGTTAGCCTAGTCATTTTCATGTGCAATAAATTTTTAAGTGCAATATACACCGTATCTCAAAAAAACTAAGCAGATTTGTTTTTGTCAGAACTGCGTCAAATTTCCACCGATTTTGATAATTTTTGGCAGAAAGATGGCAAACGATCCAAATATATGCAAGGTGCACTCATTTTCCACCTCACCTAATTTGCGTCATCACCTTACCGTGCTAATCGCAAATGTTCCAAATTGCTACATAACCGAATGTTGTTATC
>Ga0209367_1000954_pt1 | contig 33236 bp, 28 predicted proteins | sample WorMetLIZISLAND2_FD_187412 | JGI IMG/M metagenome (GOLD analysis project Ga0209367, IMG submission 187412) | Marine gutless worms symbiont microbial communities from Max Planck institute for Marine Microbiology, Germany - Olavius geniculatus... ... | reverse complement strand
CGAAATTCTCGATGCAACTCGGCCAGGAGACGTAACGTCAATATGGCGTCGATTGTCGAGCGACTGCGTGTGAAGCCGGATTGCTGAGGTCTTCGCTGACGAGTAAGAAGGGGCTGCAGCCGTTCTAGAAGCACATGGGCAAAAACCTTGCCCGGCACTGACAACAGTGAGATTGGCCTGTAACTGCTACAGATGGTTCTTGAACCTTTCCCCTTGTAAAGTGATATGATCACGGCCTCTTTCCAGTCTGACGGAACCTTTCCTGACTTCCATATGAGCAGGAACAGTTGATGCAGAGCCATACTAATCGGTATCTCTGCTGTTTTCAAAAGCTCTGGTGTGATATTGTCTGGACCTGCGGCTCTAACATACTACCACTTTAACATTAATCTCTGCATCGACGGATCTGCAGAGTATAGATTCTTACTGAATTACATGTTATTATTAGAAGAAGGATAAGACAGCTGTTAGTTATTACTGCTGGTTGTAGGAAGCCCTGGTTCAATGGGATTCACTGGGGTCATTGGTCCGACCGGAGCTGTTGGGTCCACTGGCAGCACCGGAATGAGGGGACCTCCTGGGGCCACAGGACCCGCTGGTAGACTTGGTAGAACCGGGGCGTCTGGTGCTACCGGACCAACTGGTCCTGAGGGTCCGCAGGGTGAACAGGGTCCAGCTGGCCGGACTGGCGTGCCTGGCGCTGACGGAGTGGTCGGTCAGACCGGAGTGATGGGTGTCATTGGAAACACTGGACTCCAGGGACCGGCTGGGGCTACCGGATTTACTGGCCAGATCGGACTGCCTGGAGAGACTGGGAATCAAGGAGACACCGGACCCAGTGGACCGGCCGGACAGCCGGGAAACACTGGAGAATCCGGAGATACTGGAACACCCGGATTACCGGGACCAGCCGGACCAATCGGACCTATCGGTAAGATGATATGAAAATAGTGGCAGCAATTTATTTAATGTTGTATACGTGCTGATATAAAGTCGTAAAAAGCATAAACTACAAACGTAAACTAACATATTGTCTTATATGTTTGATTTGTCAGTACGAGCTAGCAGATATAGATGTTTACTCATTAAGTTAGAGCGGTGTGCTCTTGGTTTTAACTGGCGAAAATATCAATGAATAGTGTCAAGGCACTAATGAAAAGCACACAACTTGTGCTATGCAGGCAGAAAGTCTTGGCCACTAGTTGTAATGAACATTATATAAACGTTTTTATTAAAACACGTTTAAGTAAGTAAGTAACATTGTTGTTTTCTAACGTTTTTGTAGCGCACGACGCCACTGCTTCGAAGGAATGGATTTTGTCAATACGTGGAAGAGAAGTCCACACTTTTTATTTGACGTTTACATGCGTCCTTTATTTTTACATGTGTAGTGGTTGTTTAAATCTTTCTCTGATGTTTATTAGTTTGCGTCGCTGAGTGGAATTCTAGTAAGAGGTGATGCAGCCTGTAGTGCGTTAAAGCGCGCACAGAACGACGAAACAGAACTGAACTCATCTGAACTGAAATCTTACTTCAGTTCATTTCAGTCGCTGTGTACGCGCCATTACAGTAGCGGATTGCGGCCGACGTGTGCAGGTGAGACTGGAATCACAGGAGCCACCGGTCCCATCGGTGAGACCGGACTTCCGGGAGACCGAGGCAGCCCTGGAGTCGCTGGTCCGGACGGGATTATGGGAGCTACCGGATCAGTTGGTCCGACCGGTAACACCGGATTCGCAGGCGTCCAAGGACCGAAGGGTCCAACTGGTGCTGAGGGATTGCTTGGTGGCACCGGATTCACGGGACTGGCCGGATCCAGGGGTCCGGTCGGCGATACTGGGAGTCCTGGCTTCACCGGAGAGATGGGATGGACCGGATCATCCGGAAACACTGGATGGACCGGTGAGTCTGGACCTCGTGGGTCCACTGGAGTGGTTGGTGCTTCGGGACTGGATGGATCCCTGGGGTACACTGGGGCAACTGGACCAGAAGGACCTGTTGGAAACACTGGCGCCACCGGAATACCTGGTAATCTATTTCCGTATACTACAGTGAGTTAGTAAGCATGTAAAGTCTAAATTTGTATAGCACATACTCAAAGAATGGGCTTAGCAGCGTTTAACTGTACTGTGCAGTGAAATTAATTTTACGTTTTTATAACGACGCAGACCACTGAGACTAGTGTGAAGTCATCAAATTTTCGCCGAAACATTAATAGTACTACAGGTGTTGTTATTCGATGAATATACGTAGCTTATAGGGCCTAGTAATAACTTGTGTCTTTGTTAAGTAGCGACAGATAATAACTGGCATAGCCTCACCGGTAGCATAGGCGACGTTTGTCCGAATGTGTGCCTGTCTTTGTGATGATGATGATGATGATGGTGTGTCTAGTAATATCTGTCTGTTTTTCTGTGTTAGTGTTTATATGTCTGTCTGTGTGTCTGTGTCTGCGCCTAGGCGAGGCTGGAGCGGCAGGCCAGCGCGGCTTGCCCGGCACCATAGGTGACACCGGTCCGTCCGGACTGGTCGGAGGAACCGGAGCGACCGGATCCACCGGGGCTACCGGACTCGTAGGAACCGGAGGTCCTCGCGGACAGACTGGCGTTGTCGGTGCCCCAGGCATTCGAGGCAGCGCCGGAGCAACTGGAGTGCAAGGAGCAGTGGGGGCTAAGGGAATCCGCGGCCCTGCCGGCACAGTGGGTGACACAGGGTTCACGGGCGAGGCCGGTGCGACTGGGCCGCTGGGTCAGACCGGTTCGCCCGGGTTCACCGGTGCCACCGGTAGCACTGGAAACACTGGAATGCAAGGACCCGCTGGGCTGCCCGGACAGGACGGAATGTCGGGCCGCAAGGGAGACATAGGTCAGTCCATCTGATACTGGCGTGTTAAACTTTGTATTAAAAGCGCATTACTAAAACGTTACAGAGTAGACAACGATGACTAGCTATTGAGTAGCATCTGCTATCATGTCAGTCATCTCTTTCTCATGAGTAGGGCTTACATCAACATTTAGTCTGTCTGCAAGCCTGGAGCTTCTTGTATGTGTGCATTTTTTTGTGAGAGCTGTTAGCTAAATAGTCAGACTGTTAAAGTTGCTAAACAGAAACGTATTTTTGGCAATTAGCTTGGTTAGCTTTTAATGAAAATTAATTAACAGTTGACTAAGCGTTAATTTTTTGTAAAGTTGATTGCTGAATAATTTCAATTTTTGCCATACTTATAAGTAATAACGGCTAGCGCTAGACCCTCTCGGCTGGACTTAACTCCAACGCTAACCCTATTTATCAGAAATAGCAGCAAAGATGCAGGGAATATACTGGTTTTTCTGCATGGGCGGCGCTAGGAATCTGAAGCTTGGGGGCAACGTGGGGCAAGGGCTAGATCACAGGGGGCAAACATTTTTGGTGTGTGCCAAATGTCATCGTTATTCCGTTGTTGTGTGCATCAATAAGGCAGAGCTGGTCAGAGGATCAGGGGCAAGGCCCTCCCTGAAGCTGAAACAATTATAGCTTTTTGATGTTCAATGGAAGCCGCAAATTTGCCTTTATGTATTTGGAAACGCTGAAAATTTTGTGTTGCCTTGCAAAAATGATGTTTAATGTTTAATAGGTCACACCTTGGCATGTGTATGGTTACCAGAGGGCACTTTATCACCATCACTTTTTTTGGGAAGGGTAAGGGCAACCTCATGGGCAAGGGCACGGGGACAGCTGCTTCCTTCCTGTCTTGCGCCGCCCATTTTTTTTCTGAGGCCAGTCGTGTGTTGTTCATTTCAGTCGAGCATTAAGAAGTGAATTACCGGTAACGAGAACAACAGATGCAACGATTTCTAAGATTTGTTTTGTGATGAATTATTTTACTGTGCATCAGTGTGTAATAGACACATAGCGTGACCAGTGTTGTTATGGTATAGGTTTGCCTGGTGAAATTGGAGCGTCAGGATCAGCCGGATTAGCTGGTGACACCGGCCCTGTAGGTGACACCGGACCACAGGGATCCGCCGGTGATCCGGGATTAGCCGGACCACGCGGTCCAACCGGCGCTACCGGCATCGCCGGATCTACCGGATCACCTGGAAACACCGGATCCGTGGGTCCTCGGGGTCCAACGGGCGCCGAGGGAGCACGTGGTGTGTATGGTAGCACGGGCGCATCTGGAGTGCCTGGCAGAATAGGTGTGCAGGTAAGACAGTCGGGAGTTATACATTATGCGGTTTTTTACGCTTGTATATACCATATACATTCTGTGTTAAATGGACGGTTTTCAGCCCACTGGTTGTGAAGCTTTCATGGCGTGGCGAGTGGTAAAAACCTGAAACTATTCCACGTGGGCTGTGCGTTGATTAATTTTAGATATCTTATTTCTGATGTTAATCTCAAACTGAGCTGCACCCTTTTTTGTAGCATTTCGCCCAAAGCGACAAATTAACTAGGACTTTGTGCCATTTATTCGGTGTTGACTAAAACACATTCGTGCTATATCATGTACACAAGATGGCTGCATAGTGCACTGTGGCATATCATTAGCTCATACAGATCAGCTGCTACTTCCGAGATTGTAAAGCGCTTCTGGTTACAAGTCTGACTTGTGTAAGAAGTGCTTTAGCAAGTACCAAACCTTTACTTTGTACCTTTATAGTCAAGAGAGTGTTTGGGTTCGTTACCGGGTGTCAGACGGCTGTAAAGGTAAAGTAAAGTAAAATCCGGTACTTGCTAAGCGCTTTTTACATGAGACGGACTGATGGACAGAAGCGCTTCACAATCCTGAAAATACTAGCCGATTGGTATGAGCTAATGATACCGCAGCGCACTATACGGCCACCCAATGCCCGCGTCAGCGAACAATCGGACTCGCGGTTTGCAGCAAGCAGACATAACCGCCGCCTCAATCGGCCACACTAGGCCTTCACCCCGTAACCTGTAAGCTACTACTCGATTTTCCATCCACTCGGTCCCAAATCCAGTGCTGTAACCGCTGAGCCACCAAGCCACTGTGTGTGCAGGGAGCCAGTGGATTCAAAGGTTTGACTGGAGACACCGGAGCGACTGGTCCGGCTGGTGATACCGGGTTCTCCGGATCAGCTGGCGCCACCGGACGCCAAGGTCCAGCCGGATCATCCGGCAGTCCAGGGATTCGTGGGGCTACCGGACAGCCTGGCGTGGCAGGTCCGGTTGGGGCAATCGGATTGCGTGGAGACCAGGGTTCTATTGGTGCGACTGGGCTGCCAGGATTGAGTGGTACAGGCGGTGCTACGGGATTCACTGGTCTGCAAGGTATAGCCGGAGCTACTGGTGGCACTGGCAGCACTGGATATACAGGTACTGACTATGTATTATAGAGTTTTAAGTAAACGAATAAATGAACGTTTATTGCAGTATTGCAGCTTTGACAGGCTGGTTTGCGACAAAGGACAATACAAAACCTACAGTAGACAGTGTTTGTTTCAGCGACGACGACGGCATGCACTGATATAGGCCTATTTTTACCAACAAATTTTTTGTCGTTAGTGTGTTTTAAGGCGCGTGCAGAGCAACGTAAGCTAACTAAAGTGAACTAGCTGAACTTAAACGACATAACGTCTAAAAGTTTTAGTTCAATTTAGTTTAATTACGTTGCTGTGTATGCGACGCCTTAAGAAAGAAAATGAGTTTATTAGGTTTTAATCAGGTTTGATAGGTTAAATGGGCTCATACATAGAGAGCTCACTTGACGCAGTGCATCAATTCTATCTGTCTATAGTTACATGTTTTAACTGTAGACGCCCAGGTAAATTTACTGTTGTTCACTGTGTGACTGATATCTGGAACAGTTTTTTAAACGATATCATCAGTACTTCTCGTAAAGCCCAAATTCCATTACGCCGACTTTCACCGAAACTTCCCGTGGGGAAAGTCGTGGACACAAATCACGAAAGTTGCGGACACAAACCATTTCGACATGTCGAGATGTTTGCAACAAAGTCCGGGACAAGTTCACGACAAAGTCGTGGACTTGTTGCGGACACAAATCGTGAAAGTCGGCGACGTGATTTGTATCGCGGACTTTCATGATTTGTGTTCGCGACAACTCCGCAACTTTGTCGGGAACTTGTCCGGACTTTGTCACAAAGTCGGCGTAATGGAATTTGGGCTTAAGCCATAGCCTCAGTCAAACGACACTTATTAGGTCTAGATCTTTTGCAGTTGAGCACACACTGACTGGCTGACTTTATAGGACTTCTAATTTGATGGTGCGTGTCTGCGTAGGTGAGAGCGGTCTTGTCGGTCCAGCCGGTAGTCCGGGTTCCGCAGGTGTCATCGGTACAACCGGCTCCACCGGACCCACGGGTCCTTTGGGCGCTACCGGAGCGACGGGTCGACCCGGTATAACTGGCGGTACCGGACTACCGGGTCCGGTCGGCGCCACTGGCACAGTCGGAGAGGTCGGACCTCGCGGAGTTACCGGGGTCGTAGGTCAGCAAGGAGGTCAAGGGTCACCGGGTGCTGCGGGAACAAAAGGGTCACCGGGCAACACAGGGTGGACTGGTGGTATTGGAGAGCCCGGTGTTGCGGGTCCAATTGGACCCACGGGACCGGCTGGATCAGTCGGTTTACCGGGTGAGATCGGTGAGACTGGTCCCCAAGGACCCCAAGGTGCTACCGGTCCTGCTGGTAGTCCGGGTGCCAGTGGTAACACCGGATTTACCGGACCGGTGGGATACACCGGATACACTGGCGGCGTTGGACCTACAGGACAGCCTGGATCCGCCGGGTCAATTGGTGCGCCTGGCGCTATTGGATTCACTGGAGAAGCTGGTGAGTAGATCGCTTGGCGATACAATACAATACAATAATTGTTTATTAAAGGCCACATACTGTCAGAATGCTGAGCAGTCACATATTTGATTACACGTTAAAATTTAGTATAGATTTTATCTAGTTGTTCTCAACCTTGCTGCGGAGATAACATTATAAGTAAAAATATATAGGGCCTAAATATCAAAACTTCGGAAATTGAACTTGCAGAAACAAACGTAAGGCAAATCGGGCTTAAAATCTTAAGAAAAGTGTGTAAACGGCAAAGAGGTGTCTGTTTTCTGGTTGCTAGCAATTAATTAAGTAAGTAATTAACTAAATAAATAATTCATGTAGCGCACTAAATCTTCAAACATGCTCGGTGCGTTAGTCGAACGAAAGCTAGAAATGTTTTAGCTGACGTCAAAAAATACGCGCACGTTGTCATTATTGTACGCCGTGTCTCAAAAAACAAGCCGCTTTTATTTTCTGAATAGCTACTTGGCCTATTTGAATAAATTTTGGCATGCAACTTCAAGAAAAAACGTGACGTTAACAACTAATTTTGCCCATTTCGCCTTAATACTGTTGCTACACTACTTTGTGAAATGCATAAATCGTAGTTTTGCCATTGACAACAATGAATTTTTGGGTAGCGCATGCGTAAACTCAAAAAATCGCTTAGATCGAAAAATTATTGAAAATCTGTTCCTTACTTAACACTAATTGTAGTCATGTTAAGATTGTACGTCGACAACTGAAATGGCGCATCAACAGCGAGTGGGCCGCTGTGAGTCACGCAGTTATTGAACGGGCTGTTGGCGAGTTGCGTAAACGTCTACCGCTTGCGTTCGTGCTGGAGTGGAGAAAGACATTTTGAGCACATGCTGTAATAAAGATGATGTGATGTAACATGCGTGACTTGTTGAGGGATAATAACTGTTTGCCGCTATTTAGTTAATCATTTCTGAGCCGTCGCACGCGCTAACCAGTATGAATTCATTGCTGTTTTGCGATGTTGCGTGCCAGAAAATATTTCAGTCGGCCAGTGTTTCACGGATCTATTAAAAAGTAAAATTTGGCTTGTTTTTGAAACACGGTGTAGTTCAAATTACTCTGATGCTGATGACACTCGGATTGATGGTTACAGGTTAGTGTGATATATCGTAAAAAAGTCAATAATATATTTTTGCAAGGTGGCAGCACTGTTCGCAGCAGAAGTGAGATCTCTGATCGCTTGTTGTTGTACTGGTTATTATTCCATTGTTGGTGATACTGGAGTTGGTGGTTTTGCATACAGGAGGAATCGGTGCTGCAGGTCCTGCCGGTGCTACCGGACCCACTGGTTTTCCAGGTGCCACCGGATCAAGCGGATTTACCGGACCCAGTGGTGTTGCCGGACAGACTGGACCCACCGGTAGCCCAGGTGACACCGGACAAAAGGGCCCTATTGGTCCCACAGGATCAGCTGGACCAGCTGGAAATATTGGCGGGAAAGGCGCCACAGGATATACAGGTGAATAGCTGACTAGCTGGCTACTTGCGAAAACAAATTTTAAAACGTCAAAAACGCGTCTTTGTGAAAATACGTATTTTTAAATGTTGGTAAATCCTAAACAGAACAACTTTGCCGTTTTTAGCCGGCCGTAATTTAAAGTAACGGTTAAGCTAATAGTATGCTTGTCGTCCGTCCATCGTTGTCTGTCGGTTTGTCGTCCTGTCACGGATGTATTGTGGCCAAACGGTGCGAGATACGGCCTAGGTTGCTATTGGTCACTAATAGGAAGTCGCATACTGGCTTTTAAATGGCCTTAAATGACCTTGAAGGGCCATAACGCACTGCGATATGCCAATCGTGCGGTATTGTGGCTAAACGGTAAGTCTTGGGGAGTCGGCGATGGTACCGTCGGATAAAGCGCTGGCGACCTTCTATAGGCTGTCAATAGTAACTCCATCTGCAGCGGTTTGGCTGCAATTTTCGATGGAAAGTTTCAAGTCATAAGTAGTCGTATCTCGGAAACGGTGAGAGATAGAGCTTAGGTTGTTATTGATCACTAATAGGAAGTCGCATATTGGCTTTTAAATGACGTAAAAATCATTGATCTTGGATGACCTTGAAGCTTAATACTGCAACAGGAACTGTATAGGCTGTAGCGCGTCTTTCCTAGCAAGGCTTTTTTTATTTTGAGTAAAATTGGCGAAACCTGCGTCCGATATTTGCGTTGGTTATTTACGACTGTAGCTATCGCCTGGCAAGATGACTACGTGCGGCGTCTGTTATACTAGCGTCGCTTGTAGCTTTTGAAGCAGCGTTTTGTTAATATAGCGTGCATGGAACTGTGCCGCCTCTGAGAAATCGCTTTCTCTCCGTGATTGGAAGTCGGACGCTGGGTTTCGGACGTAAGCGGTACGGTCGGCATTCTCTAACGCTCGAGCGACAGCTGGGCTTCTTGTTACTTGATGTTAAGTCCATTGCTTTAGTATGCAGTTTGTTCGTATTCATTAAATGTATGCCGTCAATAGCGCTCTGTAATGACTCATTATGTATGGCGTGACAGCAAAAGTGAGTATCCATCCTTTCTGGCAGGACAGGTTTGAATGTCTGTCTGTCTGTATCTGTATCTGTGTGTGTGTGTGCTTAGGTGCTACTGGTATGCCTGGTCCCAGTGGTGCTACGGGTGCCACAGGTCCGTCTGGCTGGACGGGTATGAGTGGTCCTGAAGGCGTCCAGGGTTCCACGGGTATCACTGGTCTCAAAGGCATCACAGGTACCGCCGGCCCGCAAGGTGATACCGGTGCATCTGGATCCGTAGGTGACACGGGTAGCGCGGGAATGCAGGGACCGGCCGGAGCCAGCGGTCTGCCTGGACTGGTAGGAGCCCAGGGAGCTAGCGGCGCTGAGGGTCCGACTGGTAGGACTGGTGATACCGGAATGATTGGAGCGGCCGGACCGCCTGGAAGGAAGGGCGACGTTGGTGACACTGGATCCGTGGGCTTTACCGGAGCCGTGGGATTACCGGGCCCACTGGGCGCTACAGGATCTGAAGGTATTTGTAACTCTATTACAGATCATTTGTAATGTTTTTTGCTCAAGGCATTTTAAACATTTGAAGTAGGCCTATATCTGGCATTGTTCTCTGTGTTTCTGTTAAAACTTTTGTAATTTTCTGTTTGTGCGCACGTCTCTGTGTCTGTCTGTCTGTTCTCCATCACTGTCAGACTGTAGCATCTATGCCTTATTTTTTAACGGTTCAGTAAAGACCAAATTCCATTACGTCGACTTTGCAACAAATCATGAGAGTCCGCAACACGAATCATTGACTTTCCTTATTTGTGTCCGTGACTTTCACCGGAACTTCATGATTTCGTGATTTGTCAGCGTTTTTGTCGGCGACATTCATGACTTGGGTTTGCGACGTTCTCCACGGGGTAGTTTTGGTAAAAGTTGGCGTAACTGAATTTGGACTTAACTGATTGAGAACTGATTGATAGCTTCAGCGTAGAGTAGGTTTAGCAGTGACTTTGTTAGATGCAACAAGATATTGCAAGCAGTGTTAGGTGCTAATGTGAGTGGAATGTTGACGTCTGTTGCTAGGTCCGATCGGTCCATCTGGAGCGTCTGGTCCAAGAGGTGCTCAGGGTCCAATGGGTGACACGGGTCCGGTTGGATTCACCGGATTAGCTGGATTAGCCGGATTTGCCGGACAGCCGGGGACGACTGGAGTTGCCGGACAGCCTGGACCTACCGGCCAGCAAGGTTTGCTGGCAGTACTGATTATATTATTGATGACTGAACTGTTTTTCTTTCATTTGCTGTCAGCGGATAAAATATCCAAACTTTGTTTACTCCGATTCTATTACTGATTAGTTGATTAGTAATTGAGTGCATTGCAGTGTTACTTCTGCGTTTGCATTTTCTGGAATTTTTTTTTATATTTTGATTGATTGATTGCTTGATAGATTGATCTTTAGCTGATTTCAGATATGTTTCATTATTTTTTTACTTGTTCTGCCCAAATTACGACTTCTGCATTTCACAAGGTAGTGTAACACCACTATTAGAGTGAAAGCGGCACAAATACAGCCATTCACGTTAGTTTCTTTGCGATGTTGGGTGCCAGCATTATTAAGGTCGGCCAAAGTTTGCACTAAGGTTTTTTTCTCTAAAACAAATGTTGCACAGTTTTTAAGACATCAGTCTATTTGTGTCTGCGCTACAGGACCAAAAGGTGATGCTGGCAACACCGGTCCGTCGGGTGCAGTCGGTGCGATCGGTTTCACCGGTGCACAGGGTCGTAAGGGTGACCGGGGCCCCGCGGGTGCGCCGGGCAGTGGCGGATCAACCGGATTCACAGGCCAGAGTGGACTAGTCGGCAGCGTCGGACCGCCGGGTTTCATCGGCGAGATGGGTGCGACCGGATTCACCGGTCCGACCGGTGATCCGGGACTGGTCGGATCGATTGGAGCGACCGGACCCAGCGGACTGGTCGGTGCACCGGGTCCTACTGGTAACCCAGGATCAGCTGGTGACACAGGACCCGAAGGTGAGGTGGGTCCCATTGGCCCGGCCGGACCGGTTGGAGCGGTAGGGGCCACTGGAGAGTCTGGATTGGTTGGATCGGTCGGAGTCCAGGGCCACACTGGTGCTATGGGATCCAGCGGTGCCCAGGGACCTCAAGGCAGCCCTGGCGCTACCGGACCGCAAGGTTGAACTTCACTCTCGCTACTCTTGTTGAGTGTAACTAACTAGCATTTTGAATGTAACGGCAAAAACTGTTTTAAAGCTTTCTCTTAATCATAAACGCGCAAATTTGCATTTTGAGTTTTTAGCTTTTTGAGCTTTTTGTGTATCTTCGCATAAAAATTGGAATTCTCTTCCTTTGCATATCCGCTCAACTGCCAGTTTTGCTACTTTTAAATTCCATCTGAAATATCACTTTTTTGCTTCTGCCTATCACGTTCAGTCACCCACAGGCCAGTTTTTCCGATTTGATCTTTTGATAATAAGAATGTCTCGGCCATTGGCACTATACTAATATTTGATTGATTGATTAATTAATTGATTGATATATAAAGTAATCACGTGACTCTGTGTGTAGGCGCCACTGGACAGGTGGGTTCACCTGGAGTGATGGGGTTCACCGGCCCAGCAGGTGATCCAGGTGTGCAGGGTCCGCGTGGGTCATCCGGTCCCACCGGTGAGCCCGGATTCACCGGATCTGCCGGCTCTCCGGGTGACACCGGACTCATTGGGCCGTCCGGTGCCCAGGGTGCCGCCGGATCTACCGGACTGCAAGGGAGTCCGGGGTTCACCGGTTCATCAGGGCCGCAGGGCGCCGAGGGGGCAATGGGATGGACGGGACCGGCTGGAGTGGAGGGATCGCAAGGTGAGACGGGATACACGGGACACACTGGACCGGCCGGAAGCATTGGAAACACAGGTATGCGTCAGTTTCTATCAAAATCAGATCGAATGTTTCTTTAATGCAACAATTGTCAGACCGCAATGAGACGCAACAAAAAGCAGTACAGTCAATAAAAACAAACACGACGGCAGCCTATACCGGCGCCTCTCCATTCCAGTAAGATTTCAGTAACGTCGAGTTATGGCCAGTTCACACCTACGACAGCGACGCAACTCAACTGTCAGATAGTGAAGTTGAGTCACGTCGTCGCCGTAGGTGTGAACTGGGCATTAATTATATGAACTGATCAACATGTATGCAAGTGATTAGCGGCCACACCCACTTCCATAGGTCTGTCTGTGATAAAATAAAGACTAGTTAACAAGTGACGTGACGTGGTTAGTGTCAAATTCCAGTAGGCTGGCATGACAGACGAACAGACGGACTGACAATCTGACAGACACCGATCTCTATACTACTACTACTACTACTACTACTACTACGAACTTAAAAAACACAGCAGTGGCATGGCCAGGATCTGGATGTAGGGGGCATTTGAGGGGTGAGTGTCGTAGGGGTTCCCCTCTCCACCAAAGGAAGGGTCTGGGGAGGGGCTACCCTCTCCCCATTTTTTTAAATGTTGGATGCTAAAATGAGGTGTTTTCCTGCATTTTTGGCACTATTTTGAGTAACTCAGTAGATTCCTACTAGTGGGGACACCTGCCCAAGTGCCCCCATGGCTACGCCAGTGAACCACAGTGATTTAAACGACGCTGTTAGTAGTGGCATCAATGAAGTATTTTTTCTAAGATTTGTCAAGATAGACTCACTGTCGTTTTACTTAGCTATCGACTGACGCAATCCGTGTCTCTGTAGGTGGTGTTGGTGCAACTGGTGAGCCCGGCAGCAGTGGATTGCCAGGGCCAGCAGGCAATACTGGACCGGCTGGTGCTACTGGTTTACCCGGTGAAGTCGGTGCAACTGGGACTGCAGGGCCAGCTGGATTTACCGGACCGGCTGGTGAACAAGGATTCACGGGCACTGTCGGAGAACAAGGAAACACAGGTCTATATCTCAGCGCTTCTTTGCTGTTCACTAGCCGTTTAAAAGATGGTTCATTGCAAGCCCAGTGCCGGCATAATATGCGGCCGTCCGCTTAACTTCAACCATAATTCTAACGCTTCCTTTAGCATTAATCCAGACGTTTGAAATTTCTTTGTTCACCAACACTGGTAGATAGTACACAACATTACTAACTTCTATGTATCATCCGCGCCTATGATTCGAAGCCTGGTTTGACATGTAGTGCGCTACAAATAAAATACAATACAATACGATACGGAATTCGCACTTGAGAACTGACAGAAAGCTGCCCGTTTAATCTAGCAATGCTGACAACTTACTTACTACTACTTACTTAACGTTTCTCAAGGCGGAAAGAAGTGACGTGCAATGGCGTCGGCGAGTATACAGACAGCTAGTCGTATGGCTGCGTATCATGCCGACATTGGGCAGACTGTTTTCGCTTTTTTGTAAATTTGTGTTAAATCTAACCAGATTATTCTAACTAACTTCAGTCAAGAAATTGCGCTGTGTTAGATCTATTTATTCCAACAGACCACACAGCGTGGCTTAAGTCTTATATCCACACGTGGATATATCCAATCCATAGATATGTCCATGGATATATCCACGTTTGGATATCCTGATTGACTGATGTTTCCACGTGCACTGTGATTGTTTGGTTGGTTTGTAGGTGACACCGGCGAGGCGGGCAGTCCCGGCTCGACGGGTTGGACCGGTCAGGTGGGTCTGACCGGGGCTACCGGTCCCCCCGGTGCGACCGGTGAGACTGGTGCTGTGGGACGCCGAGGTCAGACCGGAGTTGTAGGACAGCGTGGTAGCACCGGCTCAACCGGACCGCAAGGTGGCGTTGGTAATACCGGCCCAGTCGGTGACACTGGCGTCGCCGGTTTACCGGGGCCTCGCGGTTCTTCCGGATTGACCGGCTCACCTGGATTTACCGGACCCGCCGGATTTACCGGTCCACGCGGTGATCCAGGTCAACAAGGCCCTGATGGTGGTAGAGGTCAGGACGGATCACCTGGTCCCAAGGGTGTTGCCGGAGCTGTGGGATGGACTGGTGTGATTGGTGCAACCGGATTGTCCGGAGCAGTCGGAAGTCCTGGTCCCCGCGGTGATCCGGGCCTGGTAGGTGGTAGAGGAGCTACCGGCGAGACCGGACCTGTGGGAACCAGTGGGCCTGATGGCGCAGTGGGAGCAAAGGGTGAGAGAGGACCGACCGGATTCACTGGATCAGCCGGATCACAGGGCGTCGTCGGACACACCGGTCCGGCGGGTCTACCCGGCTTCACCGGTGCTCCAGGTGGAAAGGGTTTAGCCGGCGACCAGGGCGCTACCGGATTACCAGGTTCGGCTGGAGTCCAGGGTGGAACTGGTGCTACCGGATTAACTGGCAATACAGGAGCGAGTGGACCTACTGGGGATACTGGGCCAGCGGGAGTCCAGGGTCCCAAGGGCTCGTCTGGAATGGCTGGAAGTCCTGGAGCGACTGGACCAATCGGTGCTATTGGAGCTACCGGTAAGTTCTGCTGTTCAGTGAGTCTCTACTCTCTAGTTGACCAGAACTGCTGTAGATGACCAGATACAGATTAAGGCGACGTAGCTGAACTGACGAGCTTTTGACGAACTGACCAATGGGCATGCAGCAATACATTACAGTAGACACCATTTAGCGATGTCGGTGACTACGTGACTGCCTGCACGTACGCGTCAGCCAATGATCAACGGACTCACCCTGCTCGACCATTAGTCAGTTTGTCAAAAACTAAATCGTGTGAGTTTAGCTTAGCTCAGTTCATTTACGTCGCTTTATACGCGCCTTTACGTTATACACCGTGGTCCTATTAGCCCTTATAATTATGGTTGGGGGGGCTATCTAGGTAACGGATAAAATAAAAATAAAAAAGTGCCAGTTTTATTTTTTGAATAGCTCCATGGAACATTGGCCGATTTTAATAATTTTTGGCGCGCAACATGAGGAAGAAACTGGACACAAACGACTGTAGTTTTGGCCACCTCGCTTTAATACTGTTGTTACACTACCTTGTGAAATGCAGGTTGTTGAGCCTGCTGTTTGCGAGTGGTGTCAACGTTTGTCACTTGCATTCACGCTGGAACAGGACATTTTGAGCACATGCTGTAGTAAAGCGGATGTGATGTGACACATGTGACTTTTTGAGATACAATAGTTGCCAATCATGTTTGTTGCTTTTCAGTTAATCATTTTTGAGCCGACGCATGTGATATCTAGTCTGAATTTATTATTGTAAATGGCCAACGTACGACTTCTGCATTTCACGCGGTAGTGTAGCGACAGTATTAAAGTGAGGTGGCCAAAACTACAATTGTTTGAGTCGAGTTTTTTTGATACGGAATACCAAAAATTATTAAAATCGGCCAATGTTTCATGAAGCTATTCAAAAAATAAAAGTTAACACGTTTTTATTGACCATGGTGTAGAACAGATATATCCTTTACAGTGCTTTGGCGTGTGATGCACGCGTTTCGTTATGGCCAATTCACATTTATAGGCCTACGACGCAACACAACTCAATTGTTGAGTTGCGTGGGCAATACAAGTTCACACTTACGACGTGATTTAACGCAACAGTTGAGTCGCGTCAGCGTCGTAGGTGTAAACTGGCCATTACAGTAGTTTGCTCATTTTCATATGTTGCAGCATAATATTTTGTATTCGGTTTTTAGCCGACCGTACTTAAATAACGGTCGAGCTGTTGGCATGTATTACGTATTTTTGTCATATACTTCGTTTTTAAAAGATGCACAATGTCATGCATTTTAACGTGTTCTGTGAACAAAATACATTAGCGATGACTTAGTTAACTTAATGCCTTGGCGACGAAGACGTGGTAGATGCGTGCTGGCAGCCCAACTGTTGTACAGCTAATCTCCATCTGTTCCTGTCACGTGCAAGTCTCTCCGCCTCGATCTATTTTTTTTCTTTTTCTCGGTCTTGTTCCCCCAACTTGTCCATACAGGAGTGTCTTCGGATACTTTTCCTCACTCGTTCGCATTATATGATCAAAGTAACACAGCCTTCTTTTTTGTATTATCTCGACTATGCTCAGCTTGATATCCAACATATGAATGTGAAACAAATTTTAACGGAAAGTACGCAATTAATTTATGTTACTTTTCCTGTTGTATAGTTGATTTGTTGCAGACTGTATACAATAGGCATGTCATAGTGACACGGATGATATGCTAGTTAACCCTAATCCTCAACCATAACACTGAAATGCACAGCTTGTGTATACATGTCTGTCTGTTTGTCTGTACTCTATCAGTCAGTTAACCAATCAGTCAAAAAATAACTATTCACAAGAAAGAATAGCCCGTGGTGTACAGTGAGTGCCTGAAAGCTAAGATAAAATTCAAAGATAATGTACAAATTAAAACAAAAAAACTTAATTGTATGTCCGTGTATGCCTGTCTATGTATGTTTGCGTCTGTGTGACAGGGTCGAGTGGTACAGACGGCAGGCCTGGTCCCACTGGTGACACAGGTTCGTCCGGTGACCGCGGACGCACAGGACTCAAAGGATTCATCGGTCCCGGCGGTGTAACCGGAACCCTCGGTGCGTCTGGACCAGCCGGTGACCGCGGACTTCAGGGTGGGACTGGTCTACCGGGCGTGGCCGGTAGTCCGGGTGGACCCGGGTCAACCGGTGCAACCGGATCTGTAGGTCCGACCGGTTTACCGGGCCGGGTCGGAGCGACCGGTCCAGCTGGACCGCAAGGACTTGCCGGAGCTACCGGAGCCAGTGGGAGTCCGGGACAGCCTGGTCAGCAGGGTGCCAGTGGACTGGTAGGTCTGAAAGGTGAGTCTGGAGAGACTGGGGATCCTGGTATAGCAGGAAGCGCTGGAGTGAAGGGGTCAGTTGGATCTAGGGGTGACGCAGGAGCAACTGGTGCTACCGGTGCTATCGGAGTGGCAGGTCCGAAGGGCTTCGTTGGTGCGGTCGGACCAAGTTCTCCAGATGGTCAACAAGGCATCATCGGTGCTTCAGGTCCTATTGGTGATACGGGATTTTCTGGTGACACCGGACGCAAGGGAGTGATAGGACCGTTCGGCGATGTCGGGTTTACTGGAGCAGTTGGGTTTGCCGGTGACACGGGTCCGTCTGGCGCTAAGGGGCCGAAAGGTGCGGATGGGCCGGCTGGAGACACTGGAGAGAGTGGTAGAGAGGGTGCGCAGGGAGTCAAGGGATCACGTGGATTACCTGGAGAGAGTGGAGCTACCGGACCTACAGGCAAATCACTCGCTTTGTTGCATCGTTCTCATATTGCATCTTTGTACACTTTTTACGTGCGACAGCAGGTCTTAGCGCATTTTAGCCATCGCAATTTTGTCCGTCTGTCCGTCTGTCTGTCTGTCACACAGATGGATCAGTCAAAAATGGTTTAAGCTAGGATCACTAAATCTTCACCATCGGCTGTCCGGAAGACTCTAGTTTCAGGAACCATAAAGCTTTTCCATAAATTCAAAAGGGGTCACCCTTAGCGAAGGCGCAAAGTGAGAGGGGGTAGGAAAATTTTGCAATTTTGAGCCAGTAAGTTGCTGTATCCCAGAAACGGAGCGAGATAGGGCCTAGATTACTGTTAGTTAGAGCTGTCAAATTAACGCATTAATTAACCCATGAATGCGTTAATAAATTAACGCACTTTAAAAAATTAACGCGCGTTAAAATAATTAACGCACATACGTCAATTTATGTTAATTTACTAAATTTGGTAAAGCAAAAGTTCCAATATTCCATTAAACTGCGGTTACTTGACAATCGAATGTATTCAAGTAACTAAACTGTTGTTGCCGTTCTATCACTACAATAAATGAATAATTATTTTGACGACAGGCTAATAAATTTGTATGCTAGTTATGACGGCAGTTATTGTTGGTTATACTTTTAAATGTGTTTTAACTTTCTATATTCTACAGGAGAAGCCCCCCAAACGTCGCGGGACCCGGGGTAACTTACCCCCTCCTCCTACTCTTTCTCTCGACGGGCCTGGGTGCGTTAATAACGCGTTAGTTAATGCATTAAAAAAATTACAGAAATTAACGCATACACCTCTACTATTAGTCAGTAATAGGAAGTCGTACACGGGCTTTCGATTGCCACCCAGAGCAATGACCTTGGATGACCGTGAACTCTAAAATAGGGTTTTTGTGGATTTTTTGGCGATTTTGGCCTGCGACACAACTCTATAGCGTTCTCAAGGTGTCGCCACGCAACTAACTCGTTATGCAGTGCAGATGGAGATTATGACTACTTATCGTTCATGTTTGCTGTAAGTGTCCATGGGCACTTACATCAATCATGAACGATAAGTATATCAACTTAGCGTGAACACCCCAGTGGGCAGTGGGCAGTGGGCCTTCATACATGCACTGCTGTCGCGCGTTTCTTTTGCGTTAGCTAGGCTTTCTTGTGTGCCTTGGTAGTCTAACGGTAGCGCATCAGACTAATGATCGCGAGGTTGCTTTTTCGACTCTTGCCCGGTGCACTGCCAGGTAACAATCCTGGGCAAATTGTTCACACACATGAAGCTCTTTCTGAAACTTTCCTGCATGGCAACGTTGACATTCGACAAACATGGACCCCATAGAAAGTGCATGGTCTGCTGAGTATAGTTTTGGTCGCGCGCATAACAGAATGCTGCACGTACATTAGTAACGTTTTCGATCGACGGCGTCGCGAACAATGAGCTGAGTCGGGATGCTCATTTTCGGTTGCTTTCTGTCGTTTAGCAGCAGAGCGTCCAGCAGAAGAGCTGTGTCGCGACAGATCACTTTTCTCTCGTTTTCGCATTGCTGACTATATACAGAGCAATATAAGTCTGTGAACTGTCAGTGTCACAATGATCGAGTTATATATTTTTTGCCCTTGGTTTAAGTTGCTAATTCTGCCTTTATCTCTTGCAACAGATTTGTTCTTCAAGAGAGTAAACTAATAACGCTTAACATCCAGTTTCGTTTTTACATAAAAATGTATTTACAAGAAAACAAAACAAGCATTTAACGTCCACGATCGCACACATCAGCCAAAAAAAGCCCAACATGTTTAACACAACCGCTGTCCGCAGCGAGCACAGACAGACTGACTCTCGGACTGTAGAATCGCGGCCAGGCAGCCACAGTCACGTGGTCTGGCCGCCCAGCTGACCATGTCCACCCGGACGTGAAAGTCAACTTGCCCACAATTTTCCGACAGGACGAAACGCTTGAGAGTGACGTCAACTTACGCGAACGCAGTGTGAAACTATAGCACAGTGTTCGGAAGTGTTTCCAGGTCTGCTCGTCCTGCCACATACTGCGAGTTGGCGACGTGAAATCGGTTATCCATTGTGCCTTTCCGTAGATGTGATGTATGCGCTGCAGCTCGGATGATGCGTCACCATGGTGTCGACGTCTATATGACGTCACAGTTCTGCTGCGGCTTAAGAGGTGTGGCTGCAAAATTTTAGAAAAAGTGCAATTTTCTGAAAAGTACGACATCTCAGCGACATCTCACCTCGCCCATGTTCAGGCCACATACGACACGGATCTGCGTGCAAAATTTCGCGGCCGTATGTCGCGCCGTTACAAAGTTATTGGCGATGGTAACTCTCAAATATAGTATAGATGTTGACCACCGGCTTTGTCTCTTACGGACAGTGCCGCTGCTAAATGCATATGCAGAGCGAACAAAGTGAACTGGACTGGGCTGAAATGACTGTTCATCTGCGTTGCACGGACTGTACAAAGCGTACGAACTGGCAGCTTTGTTCATTTTATTTCAATTTATTTTATGATGTAAAATAAGCTAATTCAATTTAAGTTCGTTTCTGTTCTTTTGTGCACACCTTAACAGCTGCATTGTGACGTTTGTCAACGTTAATGACAAAACGGTGATAAAAAATATCAAATTTAAACAGTTTTGTTAGAAAATTACTTATTTAAATTTTTGCAGTCTGTCGATTTGTATTAAGAATTATAAAATAATTAAATAATTTTGTTTTCGTAAAGGAAAGGTTTTTGCCTGGTTTTAATTGTCGTTATTTTCATTTTGCTTTTTATTTCTTTTTTGTTATTTCAGCTCTCTAATAACCGTCTGTTTTTTTTATTTTTAAGTTGTTACCAATCAGCACTTTAATGTTTTTCTCTCATTTTATTTTCATTTGAAATATTTTCAGTTTTGTTTAGTTTGTGTTCTAGATTAAACTGTCAGCTTGTTTGTCAGTTTTCAAATCTGTAGGTCTCTATCGTATCGTGACATACCTTCGTCCAAAAGGGGCAATTTCGATGACGTCATAATTACATCGGCAGTACTAATTGATAGGTCCCTATCTTGTTTCTGGTGGTAAGTTTTATGTCTATAGTAAAAATGAGCATCAGGTGATTTGCACCAAAAATCGTGGAAAGTATACGTATATAAGCTCTTGATATAGCTATGTTTTGCACTTTTATTGCCGGACTTAGAGTAGAATAATTTTGTTTGCTGCTGTAGGTTCTGTTGGTGCGAGTGGAGAGCCAGGTCTGATGGGAGCTCGTGGACTGGAAGGCGTTCAGGGTGCGACTGGTCTGTCCGGTACAGCTGGCGTTATCGGGGGCACTGGTTTACCAGGTCCGCGTGGTCCCGCGGGCGACACCGGTGCGTCTGGAATGGTCGGCATACCAGGTCCGGTCGGATTTACCGGCCCGGCTGGTAGTCCCGGTTCGGTGGGTGGTAGTGGAGACACTGGGGCACCGGGACCTATGGGTCCGGCTGGTGTACCGGGTGATGAAGGGTGGACAGGCCAGCAGGGAGCGGCCGGTACGGTTGGAGCGACCGGACCTCGTGGTGGTACCGGTGCTCGTGGCATGCTCGGTTCTTCCGGTGCTAGTGGACCTACAGGAGACACTGGTCCGGCCGGTGCGGTCGGAGAATCGGGAGCTACAGGTCTGCCTGGGGCGCCGGGTATCAAAGGACTGCCTGGGAGCCAAGGTGCTGCCGGTGCACCCGGTGCAATGGGATTCAAAGGCAGCATTGGATCCGTGGGTCTTCCCGGACCAGCCGGATCACCGGGAGCCACTGGCGTAGCCGGAAGTCCAGGTGACACAGGCGCCACGGGTGGTCCGGGGCCTGCAGGATTCACCGGATTAGCCGGACCTGCCGGATCAGCAGGTGAGCGTGGTGCGACGGGAGAGAAGGGAGACACTGGTGCTCAAGGCGCAGCGGGAACCGGGGGAGCAACTGGATTCACCGGAGTTGCCGGAGCGACCGGTTTTCCGGGTGGGGTTGGGTGGACTGGTGCGCCCGGACCTCAGGGTGGTACCGGAGCTCCGGGCACTGTCGGCGCAGCCGGATTACCAGGTGCAGCCGGACAGCAAGGGTGGACTGGTGATCAGGGCCCTGCTGGGCCGGACGGACTCATCGGTGAGGTGGGAGGGACCGGTGCGACTGGAGCTACCGGCCAGCAAGGTGAGCCTGGCTCTCAAGGTGTGAGTGGTCCGGCTGGACCGGTCGGTCCTGCGGGACAGATTGGTTTTACCGGCAGTCAAGGCGCACCAGGCGACACTGGAGACGTGGGTGCTACGGGCGTGACTGGCGTCAAAGGCAGCGTGGGGCCTACCGGTCCGGCTGGGCCCGCCGGTAATACAGGTGCGACTGGGCCTGCTGGAGTGATCGGGGCTACAGGTGACCTCGGGGATACCGGTGTATCCGGAGGTCGTGGAATGGCTGGAGTAAAAGGACAGGTTGGGATGACTGGCGCGAGTGGATTCCCCGGGCAGCCTGGTGATACGGGGCCTACTGGTGCAACTGGTGAGCCCGGGCTGGCTGGTAGAAAGGGAGACGCTGGTCCGACTGGGTCAGTGGGGAGTACTGGTGTGCCGGGATTACAAGGCAGTGAAGGTAGGCCTGGGAGGCAAGGACCTGTTGGACCGGCGGGTTCATCTGGAGAAACTGGGCCTGTTGGTGCGACTGGATCTACTGGATTCACTGGAGTTATTGGACCACGAGGCCGTACAGGTTTGTCCGTCTCATTCATTTATATATCATTTAACCCTTTCGGGCCCAGTAACAATATATACTTGCCAGGAAAACTATAGGCAAATTTTAGGCCCGATGCACGCGACGTATTTGTTACATAATTATATACTTGGTTGTTTGTTGTTAGTACAGTGGCCCATTTTATTCCACGTGGCAAATGATTTGTCACATCTTTTATAATAAAACTATAAAATTAAACCAAAGTTTAATCATGCACTAACACTAATTTCAATTTCCTAGTCACTGTAATTACTGCTGTAATCAAGTAGTCACTGCTGTCTCCTTATGGGCCCAAAAGAATTAACAAGTTGGCGCAATGATAATTATGCGGCCGTCCGTCCATCTGCCAAGCTGTTCGGGCATTGACGGTTACTGTCCAAGCTGTGACTACATGAGATATGCGTTTTTTACGCGCAACAGCAGCTACTGCTGTAGCGCGTCTTAGCCATCACAGTTCTGTTTGTCTGTCTGTCTGTCCGTCTGTCAGTCACACGGGTGGATCAGTCAAAACGGTGCAAGCTAGGATCACCAAATCTTCACCGTCGGCTGCCTGGAAGACTCTAGTTTCAGGATCAGAAAAGCTTTTCCATAAATTCGAAGGGGTCACCCCGAACGAGGGCGCTAAATGAGAGGGGGTGAGAAAAATTTGCGATTTTCAGCCGATACGGCGTTGGCTAAGCGTGACAGGTGGCGCCCTTTGGTGAGTACAAGTAAAACACTATAGATGTTTAGCTGCCGGTCGTCTGGCGCCTTCTGACGACTGATTTTGTGTTACTGGGCTTTCAAAGTTTAAACATGCACCTCTGTTGCGCGTTCATCTTTGCGTTGCAGGGCTTTTCTTGTTAGATTTCTGACATCTAATGAATGATTTTGATCTTTGCCTTTTTGAACTGAAAATTTGCACACTGTTTTTGCGGCTTTTTTGGCGGTGCACGTTTAATAGCACAAGCAACAACATAGGTACAATGCTGTTTTTAGTTTTCATTAGCAGAATCCACCCATTTTAAAACGTCCTCACTATTGCGGTTGTGCAGCCAGCATTGCTTAGTTATTTGACATGGCTGCAGTCATTCTAACGTTGTCTGTGTGATATCTTATTATTTTTAAATAAACCAGGGCTGGCATGTTGACAATAATTTTAGTTAACCCACGTGAGAAATTTCTCGTAAATCATTGTTTTGTAATTTTATTAAAACGTCTATGCTGTATGCACATCAGTGTTTAAAAAGCTGTTTTTAAAGCCCATGCAACCTGATGGGTTCTTGTTGCTTCGTTGGGTTTTGGGGTCAAACTCTAATAAATGTTAACAGATTCGTGCGTTTTAAGTTGTTAGAATGAGCACTGATAAAGTCTACATCGAGTACTTGACTTTTTAAGACGGATACAGAGCGACGTAACTGAACTAAACTGAACTGGCATGGTTTAGTGTTTACGAACTGACCAATGGACAAGCAGTAATGCATTACAGTAGGCACCGTCTAACAGCGTCCGTGACTATATGACTATGCGCACATATGCGTTAGCTAATGACCAGTTGGCTTTCCTTGCTTGCTCATTGTTCAGATCGTCAAAAACTAAACCATAACAGTTCAGTTCATTTTAGTTATGCCGCTCTGTATGCACCTTTACAGTACAGAAACCAAAAACTGCAAATTTGCAAATTGTAAAAATTATTAGCGGAACAAGAAACTGAAATGTGATTATGTTTGGGGTGCGTTGTTAACTGGTTTTACCGAATAAAACTCACCGAGATTTTTGGTACCGGTACGTGGCCGGGTGGAGGCTCGTGTGCACTGCCACATCGATATCAAAACAGAGATGGTGAAAAGATTTCGTTTCTGCCGTGATAGTTTTTGTGCCTGCATATGTTACTGTGTATCGCTGTGTATATCTCTGCATCTGTATTATGTTTGTCTCTGTATGTATGTGCAGGAGCGACTGGATTCACTGGTGCAAGTGGTAGTCCCGGGTCCGCTGGCGCCCAGGGACCCCAAGGTCCCATTGGCGTAACAGGACGTCGAGGCCCTGATGGTCCACCAGGGGCAACAGGCAATACTGGTGCCTCAGGTCTGACACTGATTTTATTCAACTTTTTTTCTTTAACTTGGAACTCCATAATGTACCTGTGGTCTTTTTTCATGCAATGGAGGCCACTAGTAAATGTTCAATATGATAACCTGATAAATGATAAATGATAAATGCGATAAATGTTCATATGATGATATGGTGTGCGTATTATTAACACATTCGTAATTGTATTGTACCGTAGTTTTTGTTTCACTGCTGTGACTTTCAGCATAATCGTTGTTATCTTACCACTTACTTCGTTCTATAGTCAACGCTGTCGACCTTTCGATCATATGCAGTTTATCACGTTTATACCCCGTTTACACGATCGAGCAAACATCGAGCTGGCTCGTCCAGCTAACATATAGCCAGCTCGTCGAGCCAGCTTGATCGTGTAAACGGGGTACGAGGTACGTATGTAGGTTTCATCACGATTTACAGTGTAGGCCTATCCTGCGATTGTAAAGGCGTGTACACAGCCACGTAACTGAACCAAACTGAACGTAACTGATACGCTTTAGTTTTCGACGAACTGCTTGCCCATTGGCTGTTGGCTGACGCATACGTTTATCATCGACGCTGTTAAACGGTGCCCATCGTAAGCATTAGGCTACCTATGAATCAAACGATGATTGTTTTTGTGTGCGTATAGGTCCACGTGGTCCAACTGGTCCGTCTGGTAGTCCGGGGCCTCGGGGTGCTACCGGTGGCCTCGGTGCAACGGGACCCAGCGGTGAGGCCGGCCCTCAAGGTGCCACCGGTTTACCAGGTCCGGCAGGCGGTAGAGGCATGGTCGGCCAGCCAGGTGTGACAGGCAGCAGCGGTGCCCCGGGCGGCCCGGGTAGCCAGGGCGACGTCGGAGTGCCCGGACCCACTGGTGCCACCGGATACACGGGGCTGTCCGGACCGCCGGGTGCTAAAGGCGTGCCAGGATTCACCGGCGGCGTCGGAGCTACTGGAAACACTGGAGAGACTGGCCCGGCCGGAGCACGCGGTGGACGTGGAGACAAAGGATTGAGAGGATCGGCTGGATCGTCTGGAGAGCCAGGAGTGGTCGGACTGCCTGGACCAGCAGGGAGTCGTGGTGAGAGCGGTGCAACTGGTCTTTCTGGATCGCCTGGAGCCACTGGTGCTGATGGGAAAACTGGTGCCACGGGACTTCGTGGAGATACCGGAAGTGCTGGTATGCACGTCACCAACTTGTGATATTTACAGATTTCAATCATTCAGCAATTTAATGTTTAGGTATATTTGTATAGCTTTTTATTACGCGCGACAGCACGTACGTGCTGAGAGCGCGTATTAGCTATCGTAATTTTGTCCATCTGTTTGGCTGTCTGTCTGTCTGTCTGTCTTGGTGTCTGTCACGACCCGGTATCAATCCAAGCCCAAGTAAGATAGACCGCAAGCTGTCATTATTGCAAGCCTCTGGAAACTAATTCTGTTTTTTTTTCAGTTCAGTAGCGGAAGCCCATGCGGCGATGCTGCTGTTAAATTACTTTTGCTGTTTTGCTTGCTTGCTTACTTGCTTGTTTGTTTGGTTTTTATATGTTTACTTGCTGTCTTAGTTAGTTAGTTACTTACTTTCTTACTTACTCACGCAGACGTGTATGTGTATAGGTATGGCCGGTGCACGTGGAAGGACTGGAGTGGCTGGTGTTTTTGGCGATACAGGCAGGGATGGTGGTGTTGGTCATACTGGTCTGCCAGGTCGTGAAGGTCAGCCCGGTGCAACCGGTCTACCTGGTCGAGCTGGTGCTAGTGGAATGATTGGACCGACTGGACCTGCAGGGGCAAGGGGTCGTCCAGGGCCGGACGGTGGTGTGGGTGACACAGGTCTGATGGGAGTGCCTGGACGCCCTGGTGCCACCGGTGCCACTGGTGCTTCGGGCTCATCTGGTAGACAGGGTCCCACGGGATCTGCCGGTCCGCCCGGCTCAGTCGGTTCAATAGGTTCGCCAGGGATCACCGGCCCTATGGGAACTGTGGGTCAGCGAGGTGCGACTGGTGAGACCGGTGGGACGGGTGCGAAGGGATCTCGTGGTCCCAGTGGGTCGATGGGTGACACTGGTCGGTCTGGGGCTGATGGTAGACCAGGACCATCAGGCAGCACAGGTGCCAGTGGCCAGCAAGGATCTACAGGAGACTCAGGACCCCCGGGCAGGCAAGGTGCTGTTGGTTTACCAGGCAGCGCCGGATGGACTGGTGTACAAGGAGTGGCCGGAGCACCGGGAGGCCCAGGATTCACCGGTGCTATTGGTCCTAGCGGGCCGCAAGGGGTGAAAGGTGTTGTGGGTAGTACAGGTCCTTCTGGCAGCCCCGGTGCCACAGGGGCTACTGGTCAGGGTGGCCTAAGTGGACCCATCGGGCCGCAAGGGGCACCTGGTTCGACTGGAGCAAGTGGACTGCCAGGTCCCAAAGGATTCAGTGGAGCCACCGGACCAACAGGTGTGAGCGGAAGTACCGGTAGTACTGGTGCTACCGGAGCAGCCGGACCGAGTGGCAGTCCAGGCATTCCCGGTGACACCGGATCTCGAGGCCGGGATGGTGTAACTGGACCGACCGGACCAAGCGGTGAGCGTGGTTTTACGGGACCCGCTGGCTCCCCTGGTAGCACTGGGGCTACAGGATTTACCGGACCAGCTGGCGGTAGTGGAAACACCGGAGCTACGGGTGACATAGGTTTTCCGGGCATGGACGGTGCGACTGGAGAGAGTGGTGCGACTGGACCTAGTGGACCGGAAGGATCACGTGGAATTGCTGGACCGCAGGGATCAACTGGAAGCACTGGAGCGACCGGGACACGTGGAGTAACCGGAAGACCTGGGGTGATTGGACAGACGGGAGACGTCGGTGCCACTGGTTCGTATAATTTCATTGTCGGTCTGTGGGCAGTTATAAAGTGCGAACCGTGAAATGCAAAAGTGCACAATATGTCCAAGCGTAAAATGCGAAACAAAGTGCGAATTTTGCATAACATTTTAGCATATTTATTGCGTACGTATAAAAGGCGAAACAGAAAATACGACATCGTTCCAGCCCATAAAATTTTATATTCCCCTTTTACACAGGTCTTTGCATTGCAGTTTTCGCAAATTCACTTACTTACACTTAAACAGATTTTGCGTTTTCGCATTTTACGGTTCGCACTTTATACATGCCCTCGGTCTGTCGCTGTTGTTACTTAGTTTTTATTCTTCTTCAGTGCAGTTCAGGCTTTGTGCTATCACAGTGAGATGAATGGATTGGTAGGTCAGAAAAACGATCAAAATCTGCTTAGAATGCTCAGCATCTTTTACTTTTATCTGTTGCCGTGTCTTGTTCAGTGACAGTGCTTAGGTTCAGGGTTAAAGTAAGCGTTAGGGCGATGCACCTTTAACGTTATATCTAGTGTTAAAATTTGAGGTTTTGAAAACCTCACACATTAAACGTGTTTTATTTATTCATTTACTCGTTCATGTATTACCGTCTACTAACCCTAATTCTCACCCTAGGACTGATGTCATGTGTAAAAGTGCACAATAAATTCATCGCCTGGCTGTCATCAGATTTTAATTTCTCAGTTAAAATATGATGTTATCACGAGATAATGCAGAGCGTGTGTTAAATAACTGATAAAGCTTTATAGATTCCTGAGATGATTGGGATGATGTGCTGTATAAACGGACACTTATTCTCACACAATGTCAGGATTAGTAACGCAAAGTCGAACTGATGTGAACAAAAACAAAGGGTTTGTCTCTATTCGCTTTTGAATATACAGCACATTTTGTGACATTTGTAGATATCTTGTAGTCTTTGTTGTCTGTATAATCGAAAGAGGAAACGTTGGACACTCTCAGCGTTCTGGCACAATTGCATGCAGGCTTTCATTTTAAGTTTAGGTTTAGGTTTAGGTTTAGGTTTAGGTTTGCCAACTGTTTCAAAATTTTAATGCAGCCATTTGACCACCCTGTTTGTTCAGTCTGTTTCATACATATTTGGCAGAGCCGTAGTTAGCAAGTGGAATAACGTTGGCTGTTTGTGATGCTCTGTGTGTTTAGGTGCCACTGGGTTTACCGGACCCGCCGGATCACCCGGTGCATCTGGTCTACCAGGTGTGATTGGAACAGCTGGACCACAGGGTCAGCCTGGCCCGGATGGTAGTACCGGCTCTCCAGGCGTCCAGGGTGAAGTCGGCTTCACTGGAAGAACCGGCGACCCTGGGCCTATTGGTGTGAAGGGATCAGCCGGATTAGCCGGAGGCCCGGGATCCGCTGGTGCTACCGGGGCTACAGGCCCGGTCGGAAATACTGGCGACACGGGCTTTCCAGGTGTGGCCGGATCGCAGGGATCGGTCGGATTTCAAGGTTATACTGGACTGACAGGATTGCAAGGAATTACGGGTGGAGTGGGTGCGACTGGGGAGACTGGGGATACGGGGCCCCCAGGTCCAGCGGGATCTGGTGATGGAGCAGGGGACACTGGCGCTACGGGGCCTGTGGGTTCTACTGGTTTCACTGGTCCGACTGGTGACACCGGACCGCAGGGGGTTGAGGGTCAGCCTGGCATTGCTGGGGCTCGTGGGGCGACTGGGTTTACCGGATTCACAGGTGAAGCTGGAGTGAGAGGTGACGTCGGTGCTACTGGAGAGACGGGGGGAACAGGATTCACCGGTACAGCTGGACAGGCTGGCCAGCCGGGCAGTGTCGGAAACACTGGTGCAACTGGTGACGACGGTGAAGTCGGAAGTAGAGGAGGCACCGGACAGAAAGGTTCTCGTGGTATGACCGGAGTTGAGGGAGAGACGGGCGATACTGGTTCTACTGGGTTTACCGGCATGCAAGGTTTCACTGGTGACGCCGGTGTGCGAGGTGACACGGGAGCTACTGGGCAGACTGGTCCAGTCGGTTTGCCAGGCCCTCGAGGCGCCGTAGGTCCTGCCGGGCTTGGTGTTGGCGGTGTTGGGGCTACTGGTTTACCAGGTGGAACAGGTCCTGACGGCTCGACTGGCGACACGGGTCCGGCTGGAGGTCGAGGGGCACCTGGAAACACTGGAGCAACCGGTCCGGCTGGAAGAGCTGGTAGTCCTGGTGTCGAAGGTGTCCGTGGTATAAAGGGTGCAACCGGAGCAACCGGATTTACCGGTCCGTCTGGTGAGATGGGATCTACTGGCAGTCCTGGATCGCCTGGCTTGCCTGGTAGGATTGGAGCTACCGGAGCCGTCGGTCCTACTGGAACCGAAGGTGTCCGCGGAAGTCGCGGTCAGGATGGTGTAGCCGGATCAGCTGGTGACACGGGTCCTGCTGGTCGCAGAGGATCCGACGGAGTGTCCGGATCGCCAGGAGCTACCGGACCTGCCGGAGCTACTGGTGCTATTGGTAGTCCGGGTTCCACAGGACCAGCTGGTGCGCCAGGGGTTGATGCCGGAGACACGGGGTTCACCGGGGCGACTGGACCGACAGGGCCGCGAGGACCGACTGGGCTGGCAGGTGACAAAGGTGAGTCTGGGTCAGTAGGAGAGCCTGGTATACAAGGAAGAGATGGTCAGCCTGGAACAGCTGGTAGAACGGGAGTCCGTGGACTTGATGGTTTGCCCGGACTTCCTGGTGGTACCGGACTGTCAGGACGAAAGGGGGCCACCGGAGCAGCGGGAACGATTGGCTTTCCTGGTAGAGAAGGTGCCCCAGGTCGGGATGGAATCCCAGGTCAACCAGGTGCTACCGGACCCACAGGTGAGAGTCTCTGTCGACTTTAATTTAATAGCAATAACTAACAATGCTACTACTGCTAATAATAATAATAGAATTAGTAGCGTTGAAATTAGTATGATCAATATGACATAAAAAATCACGTAATTAATACAGTACAATCAGTACACAATAATATAATCTTAATAGAATAAAAAATATTTACCTAATAGTAATATAATACTAATATATACAGAGTATAATAAATATGCATACGGTAATACAAACAATGAATGCTTTTTGAAGTGGCCACAGATGTAATGAATGTTAGAAAAATTTTTAGAAAGTTAAAAACGATTTTTTTCTAAAAAAAACGTCACCTTCATTTTGTGTATATAAATATTTTGATCACTGTTTTATTTACGCTGACCGTTCTACATACAATGGATTAAAAACAAAATGTTATAAAATAAAAAAATGAAAACGGATTTTTACAATTAAAAAATTTATAAACATTTATTACATTTTTGGAAATGAAAGCTTTTTGAACCAGTGTTAGTTTTATGGTGCTGAAGAATTTTAGTTGAAATGATCAGTCTTTTGAAAAGTGTCAAAAGTAGCTATAGTACAAAAGAAAGTTTGCCAGTAGCTGGAACAGTAGTATGAGTATGAAGTCGCCTAAGTGTTTTAGCTAAGGTCCAAGTTGGTTAATTTTCTGTTTATGCGAATTTGATGATATTTTTACCAAACAGTTTACTTGTATAAATAGTTTTTTGTTTTTTGTTTTATTATGTACATAATTTATGACGTTGCACTACTAAATATGTGATTTTTATGATAACTGTAATATCATACCGTGTTACGTTACAAGCCTGCATGCAGTGGATTTGCTCTGTGTTTGCTGTATAGGACCGGAGGGTGTGATTGGTGAGTCTGGTCCACCTGGTTTTCCGGGCACAGTCGGTTCTACCGGACAGCCGGGCTTGCCCGGACCCATCGGAGTTACCGGGCGGCAAGGATCGCCTGGACTCCCGGGTCGGATGGGGCCTCCGGGAGGCTTTGGTGCTGTTGGTGCCTTCGGGACGACCGGTGCCACTGGTCCGATGGGTTTCCCCGGCAGTCCGGGTTTCACCGGACCCACGGGTGAGACGGGATTTCGAGGTGGGATTGGTCCGCCGGGCTTTGCCGGACCCCGCGGTGCCCCGGGGTCTATCGGAGCCACGGGAGCTCCCGGACCGCAAGGATTTCCAGGACAGCAAGGCGCAACTGGTTTTCCCGGTTTTCTTGGCGCTCCTGGTAGCCTGGGGGCCGTGGGACTTCAGGGATTTCCGGGCGCTACTGGTTACACTGGATTCGCCGGAGTGCCAGGATCTGACGGTCCACCCGGCAACACGGGAGCAGCTGGTCTACCAGGGGCTCAAGGTGTGAAGGGTGTGATAGGTCCGTCAGGTCCGCAGGGGTACACGGGTGAAACTGGGCGCAGCGGTGCGACTGGAGCGAAGGGTGAAAGCGGTGCCACTGGTGCGACTGGCGCCGTCGGTATCCCTGGACTACACGGCCGGATGGGTTTGCCTGGCTTTGACGGAACTACGGGTGCCACTGGGGCCACGGGAGTCATTGGGGTGCCTGGAAACACGGGCGCTACCGGGGGCGTGGGTGCTACTGGACCGATAGGGTCGACCGGTGCTACGGGCAGACGAGGCGTCACAGGCGTCGAGGGTAAACCAGGGTCAACAGGTGCGAGGGGAGGAACTGGTGCCACTGGGGCTACAGGTAGCACTGGACCGCGCGGCATTGCCGGAGTGACTGGAAACACCGGAGCCACTGGAGCTCCTGCAAGTTTGTATCATTGAACGTCTTTAATGCATGAATTCATAGCTAGAAGCAATAGCCCAACTATTTAATAAACTACAGGAATTTATCAGTAAGCATGGTTGTAATTAATCTGCTGAATTCGTGTAGTTTATAGGCTAAATTAATACTGTCGGCATTATACTGCATTTTTTGTGTTTACTGTGGCGTACGTTTGTTACACATTTTTAATTAAAATTATGGTTATTGTTATAATTAGCCTACCTGCACAGTTGGCAGTTTATCAGACAGTAACTGCGTCGTTATGGACAATTTCTTGTACTTTTGCAAATATTAGCAGTCTGACATACCGTAGCCGTGTTGCTTTTTTCAGCTCCTTGCTTACTGGGGTATTTATTATTTTAGGACCTGTTCAATTAAAATGCTCACAAATGCATTAACATTCAGGCATTGAATACAGTTACAAACTAATGCCATTGAAAGTTGAATGAGGTGAAAAATGTTTTTGCTGCATCCCTGCTTTCTTCTTTGCGGCTATCCGACTGTGCTCAAAATTGCTGCTGCTAGTCCTACAGTCTGACCGTTTGTCAGCCTCAGTGTCTGTCTACGTGTCGCTGTGTATGTCTCTGTTCAGACCTGAAGCTGTATTGTCAGTCGCTGAGCTGTGATGACGACTGTGAAGTCGTACAAGGCTATGACGCCAGGGCGCGGCAGGCAGTCTTCAAGGCGTACTGCGTCTGTAACGTCGGATACACACGCGTCAGAGTCATTGAAGGATTCAGCTGTTCCTGTCAGTTTCGCTTCTTACCCTTCTGTCTGTTTCTGGACCTCTATGTGTAATTGTATGTGTACAGGGTGCAGCAAAAAAGTAGCCCCCTGAAGTTTTTTGCTGCTTTCTCAGCAAGCGTTTGGAATTTTCATCTGAAAATTTACACCTTTATTTGGTAAAACCTTCTACATCTAACTACCAAGTAAAGTGTGACTCTGTTTAAAAACGACGAAGTTAGACTTTTTACGCGCGTAAGCAGCTACTGCTTTCAGTGCGTCTAAGCCATCACAATTCTGTCTGTCCGTCTGTCTGTCACACGAGTGGATCAGTCAAAAATGGTCAAAGCTAGGATCACCAAATCTTCACCATTGGCTGCGCGGAAGACTCTACACTGTGTCTCAAAAAAAACCGGACCCCTGCTACCTTTTGCAATAACTCCAACAGTCCTGGTTCAATAGCAATAGATTTCGACAAAAATAATCGTTAAAGAATCAGCACTTAATAGCATGTGTTACTTTGCAAGAAATTTTAGGAACAGAGTACCAGCTGAGGTTTTCCTGTGGCACCAACAGTAGAGGCAACTGCACTGCAGTACTCCAACGAACCAACAACGTCAGTTA
>Ga0209367_1000953_pt1 | contig 33242 bp, 12 predicted proteins | sample WorMetLIZISLAND2_FD_187412 | JGI IMG/M metagenome (GOLD analysis project Ga0209367, IMG submission 187412) | Marine gutless worms symbiont microbial communities from Max Planck institute for Marine Microbiology, Germany - Olavius geniculatus... ... | reverse complement strand
GTCCAGGGACAGAGCCCCTGGTCGGGGGGTCAGGGGGTCAGGGGGCGAAGCCCCCTGAAGCTGAAACACTTTTTGCTTTTGAACGTTCAATAGAAGCCGCAAATTCGCCCATTTTTTTCTGAAATTTGCTGGAAAACGGCAAAAAACGCATTTTTTCATATAAAGTCGCCTGTAAAAAATTTTCATGGTCGGGCCAAAGGGGGGCCATCGCACCGTGCCCCCCCTAAATACGCCACTGCGTCTAGGCTTTAATGACGCATCTTTGTTGATAAAATATTTACACACGTTCGTTGGACACTTAGACCAAGCTTCTTGCTAGCTTCAGTGTATCATGTTATGCAGCCAGATTCGTATTCCTCATCGCATTACCACTGGTTGCACGTATCTTAATTGTGTTATTTTTTATCTGTCCCTGTGTATAACTTATACCAAGACTTGGCTGTTGAAATAAAACGCAAAGCACGTTATCTTCAAATGCTTTCACTGCATACATTACTTAATGTCGTTCGTTGTGTAGCTTAACGTATAAGCGAGGTTCGACTTTATGGCAAAGTCACTATCAAATACCACACCAAACATACACTCACAAAAAGTTATCCATCTTTACTTTTATAATGACATTAGTAAATGTAGCCCGAGTTCAATAATTGTTTCACGTTTGCATTTAATGATAAACTGCGAAAAAGGCAGAATCAAATGCTGCCAGCTTACCTCAAATATGCTGCCACATTACTTTCATTACTTTGTAACCCAACAACTTTTCACTTATGTTAGCCAAAATTTACGCAACGTCAAAAACGAATTTTGATAATCTTTATTCACACAAAAACAGTGTAAAACGGGACAGAGACAGACACAGAAAATAATACAATCAATAAACCTAAATTATGTTAACATAGAAAGCGTGGCAAACACAAGCTTTAAAATGACCATGAGAATGTTTGTATAGAGAATAAGCTGAATATAATTTGTTAAACTCATAAAAACCAAACTCATCATAAAAAGTATTGTGGACAGAAATAATATGAGTACTGTGTTTAAACAGAAAACGTAATTTACATAAATCGAACACATAGGATATAGGCAAAATACTAAGACAATATTGCGCATACAACAGATTAACTTCATCATTCAATTTAAAGATTTTATGCAAGGCAGTTTTTCAAGTAACGTACAGGGTTTGGAGACTAACATTAGAAATGGTTAATGGTTAACAGCTTTAAAACCATATAATAAAATCGGCAAACAATATATAATTAAAGACTCTAAAAAACTTTATTCTCTTGGCTGCAAGTCAGACTTTGAGTTTCAAGCCACTCTCAAAAGTAACACCCAAGTATTTGACTGTCGACCATTCACGAAGTAAATTACCATTTAGTAAAACAGCAACACATGGCTTCTTGTATCTAGGACCACACCTAAGCAAACATAACTTATTAACAGTAAAACACATATCCAACCAGGCCATTTCACCTTCACATATTTCAATCATTTTTCTCAGATCACAATTTGAAGCAGAAATCAACAGTAGATCATCAGCATTCATCAATATTCCAACATATTTTCCTGCAATGCGACATCCATAACCAGAAACCTCTAACTTGCAAATAATGTCATTCGCATAAACAATAAAAAGTACAGAAGACAGAACACCGGTAACAAGTTGTACGTGCTTAGATTTACAATTGCCCTATTTAATACAACCATATATTTTACCGTACCAATCAGATGGCAGACTACGAGGCAGGGTGGAACCCCAGTGCGTCATCAACATTGAGAACAGTGCCTAGTGGTAGATCTTATCAAGGCCTTTGACATATTCAAAGCTGCAACTGAAACTGTGGAACCATTACTTGTAAAATACTTTACTGTGTTACAAAACATAGTAAGAGCTTCATACAACGCACATTGGGTTTAAACCCGCACTGCAGTTCAGAAGCCACAAGGTAATAATTAAGTTGTGAAAAGAGAGTGTTTTGTTTCAGTATCATAAATCTAAAAATATTTTTGTTCGACGAATTTACTTTTAGCTTAGTTATTGATTTCTGAGTGTTACTGTGATATTTCGTGCACAAAACTGCACACAAATTATTCTGAATCGTCTGAAAGCAGCTGCCGAGCTGTGACGAAAAGCAGAAGTCATATCACGGATGAAAAAGGGTCATTAGCTCACAGTGACAACACTGAATAAAAACAAAGTTCCGAGAAAAATAGAACAACAGCGACCAGAAATTACGTACAAAGCTTACTTTTTCAAATAAAAAATATACGAGTTCGGGATGAAAAGACTGGCATTAAATACCGGTAATTGTTTAACTATACGGTATTTCTGGAGCAAGCTCTCAAAGTAATTTTATAGCTAACTACGCTCCTCCTGGCCCCGCCAAGTTCGCCAACGGTCACATTTCTTTTGTTGGTTGTTTTTTTCGCAGCTGCACCTGCAGTGCCAGGCATTCACAATCTGTTTGTCTGTCCGGTAAACTAATCAACGGACAGAACGCCAGAACGATTGCCGGTACGACAACGAAACACGTACTGCCAGTAATCGTGCGTCGGCCAAACGCCAGCGCTGTTCGTGCGGCCGATTCGACGCAATCCGCCGTGATTTATATTACGCACACACAGTCTCTCAGCCTGTGAGGTCTACAATGAAACAGTATAAGAAATCAATGACCGGAGTGTATCATACGGTAATCGGCATGCATGCGATTGTATTGCGTAAATAAATAGCCTACACAGACTAGAAGGGCAGTCAGAGACCGCAAACCTCCGCCAACGCTATGTAATTTTTTCCCGTTGTGTTTGGATGACGTTTCCCTTATCTGGAAATGGTTATTTTTTAAATTTCTTTCCTGCATGCAGTCATTTTTTGAATTTTGTCATTTTTACATTTATCACTATTTCTATTCTCAGTATCTCTCATTTCATTTTTCTTTTAAACGTTTCAGTTTTTTTAGTTTATGTGCTAGATTAAACTGACAGTTTGTTTGTCAGTTTATGAGTGTAAATTCTCCATTGTATTGTATTGTATTGCATGCTGACTAATCACCAGTAAAATTTAATTACCTGTAGGTTTGGCCAAGTGTAAGGTTTTTCTGAAAATGTCACCCAAACCGGCCTGTAATTTTTTGAGTAATCCTGTTGACAAACAAACCAACAGATAAACCATCTTTGCGAAGGTAATAAGAAGCAACACGCTGAAAGTAAAAAATATAACGTAGAGTCGTATAATGGGCTACAAAAATAAGCCATTAAGTTTTTGTCATAATTTGATCAAACACTGACCGATTTTCAAAATCGTTTCACTCATGCGCTCGGCAAAAAAAGTGATCAAAAATCCATTTGCAGTGAGATCTATAATTATTTTTTTTAATTTAACGCTGAATGTGCTGTGGTTAGTGAAAAAAAACAAATATAAAAAATAGTTGATGAAGTAAGTTAAGTTACGAAGTTAGGCTTGTTATTTTTTGGACAACCTAGCATTTAATACTTTAGGTTTACGTCATTGACTGCTACAGACAAACCAATAATTTTTGTTTTCGTAAAGTTGTCTTTTTGCCGAGCTTTTCGTTAAATTCTACTGTTGGCGTTTGGAAACTATTCCGACAGAATTATAAGCCTAAAGCACATTTAACGCTGACGGCAGAAAATTTTCTTAAACGCCATCGGCAAACAAATTAAAGACATAAAACGCAAAATATACACGAAATAAAATATAAATAAAATTAGGCTACACACAGATATAGGCTAGTCCTACGCATGCAAGAAAGGCAACAGACATGGCAAATGAACGCGGAAACGAATGTTATTGATTTGCCAGTGGGGGCAGCGTCGTTTTCGTTTTATCGGCGTAAGTAACTCCTGATATAAGCTTAAGCTTAACCAAGTCGTTCGGGCGCATCATCTTACGGGAGTGCTTTATGAACCAGCAGCAGCAGCGGCAGCAGTATCTAGCGGCGAGATAAATGACATCATTGTGAGTGACGCAACAAAAAGACTCTGAGAGCATTCACGACGATGTGGACATTCGCAGCCGTACTTCAGAGCTGGGCCAGTCGGTGAAACGGTTCCAATTCCATTAGATATCCACAAAGAAACAGATAGCCATAACTGGATGACGAATACGACTGTTTCACTTTGTTCTGTCTCGTACAAAAAGTAATTATTTGAGCAGTATTATCGGCAAAGTGACGACGTTCTTCGAGTTGTGTGTAATTTCCTAAAATTATCATTTTGTTGTAAGAGTTTGTTTTGTCAAAAACCAACAAACTATTAATATACAAAACAAAACAGAACATCAGAAGATGGCGCTCCTGAGCTACAAACGAGGGGCGCCATAGTAATACGGTGGCCTAAAGTAAAGTGAACGCTGTTTTTAGTTAATGACTTAAACTGGACGCTGAATAACTCTGTACATTTTGCTTACCAGCACACATTTAAGCGCACTTGCAACTCCAGTAGGAATCAACAAAAATAAACTGCACGGGGAATCGACTCCAGCCATACACCGCACAACTCTTAAAAATGCGACCGCAACCGGTCCGACCCGGAACATCGGTGGATCAATTACGGTAACCTCTACGGAGAGGTACAGAGACTGGCCACGGCCGAGTCATCTCGATACGTCGTCATGCCGTTAACATGCTGCAGTGAAGGGACCGACATCATGACCGTGATGTGACGACTAGTGAGATGGCTAACAGACGAAGATCGATGCTTATGAGTCACTGGTGATCCTCTATGACTCAGAGACATGAAACCTGAAGGCGACGTCAGTGCAAAAACTAAAGTCACTCAAAATAGTATGTCTCCGCAAAATCGAAAAAGTAACCAGAAGAAACAAACTACGGATTATACGAAACACTACACAGTCATTCAAGAAAGCCTAAATTGGACTCAAGACATAATAACCAGGACACGGAAAAGACATCTCCAATACTACGAAATGAACAGGACTGGCTAAAGGCTGTTCAAGGCGGTGACCGGTCAAATACCCCGCCCTTACAGGTCAACCGGCCATGACTGGGCGCCTTTGACCGGTGACAAAATTTGCCCGGTCATATAGCCTATAGGATATAGCTATACGTCGTCCAGAAAACATTCAGGTGATCGAATGAAAAGACGTTTTAAGTCGTCGCATAATGTACAGACGTCACATGCTGCGGCAAATTGTTGCAGATCTGTGGACCGACAACCGGAAAAGCTCGGCTGGTAACGGCTGACAGCTTGACTCGAGGCACTAGCAGACGGCTATTGCTGACAGAACGAATAGGTCGACGGCCAGCCAGTTCGACGACGCGAGAGAAAAGGTCCAAGTTATTGCCGTGCTTGTCGGTGTAAAACTTTACAATCATGTTAATGCAGCAGTTTTGAACAACTAGTGTATATGCCCTACGGGACACGCAGCCAGTAGAGACAGATACCGACCAGCACAAAGCGCTGCAGTGTGAATGAGGCTTAACGCGACAGTGATGTGGTCGAATCGATTGTGTCCTAGCATGTATGTTTCCACTGATCCCTAAAGTGTCTCGGAATGCTGGTTATAGCAACAGTGGCGGGCGGGCAGAGATGTGTCCGTGGGCGGGGCAAAGTAACCGAGACAAACACGTCGTCACGTGCCGACGGGCTAACGTCTCTCGTCTCAACCATGCTTATGCAGCGAGCGTCAGGCACGAGCGGCACAAAACGTACGTTCCGTAACAGTTTGGCGAGCTGTCGAACCATCGTTTCGACACAGTACCGTCGTATCGATGCAGGTGACATGCACAACGGCAATATCATAAAGCCAAGCCTCCGCACTAATCCCCGCATCATCATATTGCCATAGAAGTGTCCACACGCGTGCACCCACGAGGACTGTATGGTCCAGTCCTTTCAGCTCGTGTTCTAATCTGCATTACAACCCTCATCTATTCTCGTCGCTCGCAAATTAGTTCGTTGCGGGCCGCGCTATCTTCGAGTTACAGTCGTCCACCCCGGAACGAAAAAATCAGATGTAAAGCGCTCCGTTCTAATGTGACAAACTAATTCATTTGTTAGGAACAGTATTGCCAACGTCAATCCCGTTTTGTTACGCGCGACAGCAAGTACTGCTGTAGCGCGTCTCAGCCATCACAATTATGTTTGTCTGTCTGTCCCTCTGCCTGTCTGTCACGCGGGTGGACAGTCAAAAACGGTGCAAGCTAGAATCGCCAAATCTTTACGGTCGGCTGCCTGGAAGACTCTAGTTTCAGCATAAAGTTTTTCCATAAGTCACCGCCAGCGAAGGCGATGATTGAGAGGGGGTGGGAAAAATTTGCGATTTTCAACCAATAAGCCGCTGTATCTCAGAAACGGTGCAAGATAGGGCCTAGATTATACTATTAATTACTGATAAAAAGTCCTACACTGGCTTTTGTTTAACACCGAAAGCAATGTCCTTGGATGACGTTAAACGCCAAAATAAACGTTTTTATGATTTTTTGGCGATTTTTGGCTGAAAATGTTTCACAAGTAACCACGTCTAAAATATTTGCGCAAAACAAAGCTAGGACCACAATGGATAGGGCTACTCACGGCTGCCGAGCTTCGTCGCCATACTGTCTGGTACTGCGGTTAAACTCATTTGCCAGTTGCCACAGGCGACATCGCTGCCAATCGCGTGTCGCAATTTTGGTCGCAATTTGCAATGCAAAGCTTGATTGTGGGTTTATACGCCAAACGTCGCCTGTTCGTGAGGACCTTGGGCCCTATTTAAACACAGCGTTTCTTGGGGCCTCACGAATGTCCTTGACCAATGTCCTTGACCGACGGCGTTATAAGATTGCAACGTTGCACGACTACGACAGAATAACAAACAGAGTGACGCACAGACATGTAATAATACCTGTTGCAATAGTCGGCGTTCACCGATGCCGCCTAATACAGCAGTTTTACGACATTCTTATTTTTACACGTAGCTCACGGGGCCCACGGTCCAAGTGATCTCGTGCCAGTTATGGCGTGAATAGAATCAAGTCCCACGCGCTAAAATTGTACGTACATACGAGCGTACATTGCATGTATAGTAAGATGCAGGTGAGTTTTTCAGCGAGGGCGCAGTAACACAGATAGGTTATGCCCGCAGTCTGCCTGTGATCTCAACGCAGCCACTTAGTTAGATAACAATAGCCGGACAGAGCAGAGCTTCAGACGCTGGCATGCTGATGCGGTTTGGCGTTGCACGATGATGACGTTGTATATAGAATCACAGCAGCGACGCGCCTGCAATAATGCGACACTGCGGGGATTCAAATCTGATAGCTAGACCGTACCGTTACAGAAGGCAGAGCGTATTGCGGTAAGAAAGATCAGTAGGCAGTTGGAAAGATTACGTGTAAACGAGAGACACGTTCTAAACTTCTGCAGCGATGCTTATGATTCGTACTCAGCATCGCATGGCAACTCGGACGTGACAGCTGATTAGCGTGAGTTAATGGACAGTGTACAGTGCAACGCACAGTGCGACCGCTCGGTATACTGAAACGCAAATTTATACAATGTGTATCAATGGACGTCACCTTGTAGACGACATTAAGTTTTCTTTTCGTAGCCACATTAGCTACTACTCATTTTTAGGCGAAATCGCTTCTTGTAGCGCAAGCGATTTCGCCTTTTCCTACTTATTTTTCCGTAACATGACATTCTGTTGCATTCGTGTACCTTGCTTAAACCGTTTGACGAATTTAGATTCCATTTGGCGGGTACAGCTGTGAAGTCTAATAACACATTGTGTTAAATGGGTTGGTGGCGTGGTGTAGTGGTAACGTGTTTGATCCGATCAACGAAGTTACTGTACGCCCAGCCGGGTTAGTACTGCGATGGGTGACTGCCTGTGGGCAGGTAAACCATCTCGGTATGTAACCAGCCGCCTAGGTCAACTCAGCTTTCCATCCCTCCGGGGTAGGTAAATCGAGTACCGGCCTATATGGTTGGGGTTAAGGCGGGGCGCGTTCACCTGTGTCGAGTGGTAGGTAACACTGTGTGATCCCATACGGCAGGTGACGCTCCGTAGCTCTGAGATGGGTGTCCCATTAAGGGCTATATCACCACCTTTAACCTTTTAACCTTTAACCTTTAGAAAAAGGAGATATCCAGCCAAAACATGCAGCTGCAGATTGCAGCCATGCAAACTGTCAGTTTGCTGCCATCTGGCGATTTCGCCTTTTGCCAAACTACGTTGGTTGTTGTTACGTTAATATACGGTATAAGACTGAGTTATGTTATAGTTTCAGAAACATTTCCTTCAATTAGTAAGTTTTAGCATGCATAATAACAAATCCGCCGTGTTCCACGCATCTACGTTGGTTCAGAGCCATCGCAGCATTTCCGATTAACTTTGTGATTCGCGGCTCAGTTCAAATCGTTCTCAGAATCGATCAGATTTGGCGACAACGCTGAAATTTCGTCGCGCAGTGCAGGACGCGTTAGTCCCATGAAGTCGTGCCGACGTCGCGGCGACCAACCGACGGCGTCAATATTTAATCGGATGTGAAGCGCTGTTGTCGCTGTTGATGCGTAATCTCAGCAAGTTCGCGACAACACTACACGGACAGGTGCTATGACGTCATCGTATCACTCTCCACGTCGCGTGATACAAACCAATCTCGCGACAAGTTTCGTCATTCATGCCGACGAAGTATCACAGAAAGCGCAATTAGAACCAACGCGTTTGGTTTACTACAAAACGCTGAAAGCCCCCAGGAGACGGTGTCGCCTCGATGACTGCCGGTGAAACGATCTACTTGTGTTGCAAAAGAAAACCTAATTTGACATTTTGTAACTTGGTGGCGTGACGGTAGGGTGTCGGACTTACGATCGAAAGGTCGTGGGTTCGAGTCCCGCGGTTGGGTCGCTATCCACTCTTTACTACTTAGACGGGTGACTGTCAGCGGGACAGATAAACCATAAAAATATATAACCAACAACAAGGTAAACTCAGCCTTCCATCCTTCTGGGGTAGGAAAATTGAGCACCGGCCTGTCTGGCTGGGGTTAAGGCGGGGCGCGTTCACCTGTGTCGGGTGGCAGGTAACACTGTGTGATTCCATACGGCAGATGACACTTCGTAGCTCTGAAATGAGTTTCTTATAACGAGCTATATATTACCTTTTAGTAACCCTTTTAACTTCGTCTTTCGTTCATAGCCAAACTTGACGAAGATACACTATACGAGCTCGGTAGTGCCACATCACCCTGTCACTCGGTCGCTATCCTAATCGATGCCGAAGACGTTGCCCAAGCCAGCCGTCCATGGAGCAGACGGTTTGATCAAATACGCAAGAAAAACAATACTCCGCCACAGGATCTCTGGAGACGCAAACATTCGATGGTAACGTTTAGCAATGTGTGAACATACTATTATTTCTACCACGTAGGTCAGCTTTGCGTAACTCTAGTAATTTTACTTGAAACATTATCTCTATGTGCAGCATTTTACGTGGTTAAATCCTTCATTTTCTGGTTCTGCAAATTCAGCGCCACTTGACAATAATTGACGCTATTGCCAGAACAGATGGCCAAGTTTGTGCACGAGCTTATGTGGTCTGTATAACGTTTATAGCATAATAAACAAACGACAAACTAAACGACAACGACAGCAACGACTATGCAACAACGACAATAATAATTACAGTTGTAATATTTTAGAACGAAGAGAAACGAAGAGAAACAAAGAGAGAAAGACCTTGTTCGGTGTCGTAGAGGTAGAAAAGATGTTTCCAGTCGAAGCGCTGTATGAGGGCGAAAACGGCTTGGTCGTAGGTCGGTCGTACGTGGATCGTGTACGGTCGGTCGTCGGAGGTTGGTGGGCGGTGCCGTGTAGATGGGCCGCCGGCTGCCGATGACGGTGACGGCTGGCTCGAGAAAACGGACGGCGACGGCAGTGGAGACATCCTTGGCGGCGGCAAGGTCGGCTCAACGGAGCTCGGTATGACGATTGGCATCTGGAACGTACTGGCGAACGACTCCATCGCAGCGATCGACAGCTGGCTGGCGACACCGAGCATCGCAAAGATACCACTCGCAACCGTCAGGCACTCTGCAATCAAAAGTCAGCGAAAGAAGGAAATAACTAACTAAGTAACTTAGTAAATGATACACAGCCCAAGGTGTGTGTATTCGTCGTCGAGTGTTCCATCCGAGTAACATAACGTTGGATGTTTTATATACGGCACAAACCGTGCTGCGCACAGACAGACAGCAGACGTCCACAGCAAGCAGCCACAGACACGGGGGGGTGCCTGGCATTAAGAGTCGCTTATAGTTTGCAGCGTCGCAACAAAATATTATTCAGTACATTTTACAGATTGCATGTATATAAAAAATCGTGTGATTTGTGCCAATAAAAATTTTAGAAAATTAAGAATTTTGTCAACAGAATGTCGACTCAGGCTTACTATCTCTATCGTACTATACACGGTGTTTCATAAAAAGACCCCTATTTGTTTTTCTTTCATAATTCACTCGAATGATGATCAATTTACACAAAATTTGTACCAGTTGTAGCTGAAAATATACTAATTCAAAATATTGCAACAAAATATGGCAGTTGATTAAATATTCTTTGCTAGCTAACACAATAAACATTTTTCATTAGCGAACCAGATTAAGCTTACCATCAAAGCAGGGTAGCAACTATACTGTAAACTATCGAAATGCATTGGACAGACTCCGTGTTCGTATGAACATTATCTTGTATTAAAAAGATAAAGCTATACATATTTTCAGAATAGCTCAAAATAATATTTAACGAGTCAGCCCGCAAGCAAACTTTAGCTACTGCAGAGAGAGCTGGAGGTTTCTGCGCGGAATGACGAGTATTCACTCGATTTTAGCAGAAACTAATGCAACTCCACGCTTCCATCTCCTTCGGCAGTAGCAGCAGCAGCAGCAGCAACAGCACTATCGGTCACTCCAGGCCGTCAGACGCACTCATGTATACCAGAGGCTGGTGAACAGCGCGAATCGCAAATAGCGTTACGTCTTCGACGTCGGCGAATCGTCGGCCTCACAGAATTCCGGTCGCCGCTATCAGCAACGTGCCAAGCGCCCCTGGTCCGTCGCCCTCTGCACGCTGTCTCTTCGTCAATGTTGCCTCGTCCGGATTAAAAGGCCAATGCCGAACACAACCGCGATCCTGATAGACCTATTTCCGAGAACAAGCAGCTGTGCCCTATATACTTAAAACGGTTTTTTTCGGCACCTCTCTTTGCAGTTTGGGATGTTACTAACACGATGCGCACGAAGCTGTTTTCAAGTCTTTGAGAGTCTATTTTAAGAACAGAATAATGCAAATTAACATCACACGAGAGAGGCATAACAGGATTAAACTGATGCATTGTAGTGTAATTACAGTACGCTGACAGTGAGATGTACAACATACCGGCGCGAATAAGCTGAAAATTGTCTCCGATGTCGCTCAGCTGTTTTTCGTATTGGTCCAGCTTGAACGCTGAGCTCGTGACGTTGTTGTGCTTCTCGATTTGATAGTGAAACGCCGTGTACGTGAAATCTTTGTCAGTTGCGTCCAGCAGCGCCCCTGCATTCAGCCCCAGCACTTGCAGAAACATCTTGTAATTATAATGATAACAAGACTGTCAAGCCTCGCTCAAGACTAAATACTGCCCGCGGGTAGGCGAAGTATCATGCACGCATAAACTGCTATAGCCTATGCCCAATGTTGAAAATGCTGCAAAATGTAACCCCTTATTTTGCCAAAAAATACGAAAGTAGGATCAATATATTTTAAGGGTTACATGTTTGGCTAAATGCATGATGCGCAATATCTCAGCAAGTTCACAACAACCGACAACCGTGCAAGATCCGGGAATTGATGATATTTACGTTCGTACAACACCGTGGATTTAAATTCTCTGATTTGAATACCGAAATATTTTGTTTTGTCAAAGTGTGAATTTGTGTTGCGACTTTGAATCTAATGAATACAACCGGATGCGTCGTACAAACGCGTTTAAACACAGAGCGCGTGCGCTCGAAGATCCGTGTGATCCATTTATACAAGCAGTGGAGACGGTGACCGGACCAAAACGGAATGAGAGGTCTCCTCATTAGGTTCGGCAACCGACTGGCCTTCCCGTCCTGTAAAAGCTGGCGTCGCAGTCATTGAGTGGCAAACAAGAGACACTGCAGAACGGTAATGGCGCAGCGTGCGAGTGTGTGTCTTGACTGCGGACAAACAAGACGACGACGTTACGCAACTAACAACAAGACAAATTGTCCTTCCCGGCGTCGGTGTCGCGCAGCACGCAGCGGACGTGCTGAGCACGCAGACGACGTGCAACGCAGCGCTAGCTGGTCGACTCCACAGCGCTACATTACACGTCCATTTAGTCGACGACACCGCAGCCACTGCAGCCGTCGTTAAGTCACTCTCTGCCGATGCGGCGGGGAATCGTCCTTGAATGATAGGCTACGCAATATGTGCCGGGCGGTCAAACGGTGCAATGGAAGGCACGGGAGCGCCGCTCCCTCGCCGGTGCATTCGCGATGTCTCTTGCCAAAGATCAAAGCTGTCTGTCTGGACACGGACACCGAGAAAGTATTCCATCTTCTCGCATAAAATAAAGACGCAACGAAACTCTAGATGCACCGAACGACCGCTCAGTGTCACAACAGTCCAAAAGCCTAAAGCAATATTTCTAATTACATAAAAATAGAACGGCTACAGCTGGTACATTATAACCTCAATACGTCAATAACATGGAGGATAAAAAGTGAGTAATAATGTCAAAGGTTAAAAAAATAAGAAAGATGTTATGAGTATTCGCATGAAAGCGTCCGGGAATAATCACCCGAACAAGGACGAAACTAGCTCGGTTCTGATTTATACCAAAATTCACTTTTCTCATTTTAACGCCAAAAAATCGTTACCTTGGTTTGTAATGTAAAACCCCCTGACAATTTTCACGCTTGATTTGCAACGCCGAATTTTCAGAAAACCGCCCGAACGCGTGAACCGGCTTCAAACCTAACACGGATAATCGTATACGAAAGTATTGGTAGGTGTCATAGACGTCAACAGTTAGTTGCGACTGTGCCGTCGCCATTGTCAAAGCTCGTGCCCGTTCCGTCACAGTACGTCGTCCAGGCTATCACAGCCCCAACGCTGTCACTGTTAGAGCTGTGAGCCGGCAATGTCGTGTAAACGTCGTTCATTGGCGCCGGCGTCACATTAAAATGTCTCCCCCATGAAAAATCCGCCCTGGGAGAGATAATCACGGATTTGATATGTTTTTCCCTTATTAAAATATCGCCGGCCCATAAAAGTCCCCCCATTCTAGGATCGCCCCCCAGAAAAGTCTCCCCCGGCCGACAATTTAATTGTAAAAATCCGCCCCGGCCGGGCGGCCGCCGGGCGGGGCGGATTTTTTGCCGGTAAATTGTCGGCCGGGGCGATTCTATAATTAGACACCGGCGTTCGCTGTCACAGTTCATCCGCATCACTGTCTGTCCGACAGCATCGCTCCGTCAGCAGCAGCCACATTCGCAGCTAACCACTGTGGGTCTACAGACAATAATTTTGAACGTAGGTGAGCGGCACTTCGACTTCTTGGCAGCTCCGTAGGGCCCACAGTAATGTGTATGATAGAAATATGGGAGCCCTTGAAGCGTTTTATCGCGAGTTTTCACTGGCACTCTTAGTATTGTCATACGTTTCTAAAAATACAAACCAAATATTTCAGCTAATGCTCACAAGACGCGCGAAAGCCTATAGGAGTTTCTGTTCGCAAACTGAAAGTCTATCTCCAGCCATTTTGTCGCAATTCATTCTTAAAGTGTGCGCTGCAGCTGAAGATCGCAAAAATCAATAAAACTCCATATTTTGGAAGTTCAGGGTTTTTCAAAGTTATCGATGTTGATACAACTAAAAAGCTCGTCACTAGTGCTTGTTGTGATATGTAGCATACCCATGGTGATCTGCAACTGTTCTCATGAAAGACCGGCCAACAACGGTAAAATAACGACTTTTACGGTGGTACCGCTCTTTGATGCCCTCGTGCGCAGGTTTCCTTGAACCTAGAAAATCGAGACTATTGATTTTGGCGCAATTCGCTTTGGAAATGTGTCTCGCAGCCCGAAATCGCCAAAAATCAATAAAGCCCTATTTCGGCGTTCAAGGTTATCCAAAGTCATTGATTTTAATGCCAATCGAAAGCCAGTGTACGACTTCCTATTAGTGATTAATAGTAATTTAGGCTGTATCTCGCACCGTTTCTGAGATATGGCGACTTATTAGCTGAAAATCGCAAACTTTCCCTACCCCTCTCTCATTTAGCGCTCTTGCTCGAAGTGATCCCTTTCGAATTTGTGGAAAATCTTTACGGATTCTAAAACTAGAGTCTTCCGGGCAGCCGACGGTAAAGATTTGGTGATCTTAGCTTCCACCGTTTTTGACTGATCCGCCCGTGTGACGGACAGACGGACAGACAGAATTGCGATGGCTAAGACGTGCTAAAGCAGTAGCTGCTTTCGCGCGTAAAAACGAAAGGGGGTTAAACGAAAATAGTAAGAGATTTGTAGGCCTATATACCGGACTGGACACGCGCAGTTCTGAACCTGCGGCTGAGCCCATGTCAGCAGCAAATTTAAAGCGCTTCAACTAGAGAGCTGTCAATCTGACAGAGCAGTCCGCCGACACCAGCATCGCTACTCTCCAGTTCCCATCTCAGCCGTTCTTTAATGAACCACGAGCCGTCCAAATGCTTGACGCTACATTGTATTAAACGGAGGACGTAAGGCGCTATCAGGCACTTTGAGTAAAATCTATCAAATTTTGGATGTCTGACTCTGATAACCTGTGTACAATTTTTCCACATTTTTCCACATGTTAAAACGGGAAAATGGTTGGGTCTGATAATGTTAAAAAATGGATGAAAAAAATAAAGAGTCACGGAAAAACAAATAAAATATTAAAGTCCTAAATTTTCAGAGGCAGTGTCACCTAAGCACCAACATTTTAATAAATTACAGCAGAACACGTATGTCTGAGACCCAAAACGCTAAAAATGTGTCTACCGTTACATCTAAGTTGTTCAGCTTTCAGTCGGGTACGAGTAGTGCTTGTCCACATTCTTTCGACCATTCGACGAACTGACTTCTTTCCAATATTCCTCTCGAATCAATTTTTATGTATTTGTTTTTTTCTACAACTGTTATTTGGTAATTTGTTGATAACTTTTTTATCAGTGTAGATACACTCTACTGCTCTTGTTTAGTTTTCTATCAAAAATCATAATAAATGGACATGGAGGTTGCTCAAAACTGTGGTGCCAAAGGCCCCCCAAACTGCGATCCAGTTCTGGGCGTACGAGACAAGACTGACGGGTAGATGTAATGACGTGTCATCTGCAACAAATGCCTTTTGTGCTCGAAATTGAATTCATTACTATTTCACACAGACACACCTGCGGCACCAATTAATAGCTAAATGCAATTTAAAAGGACGCTATAAAGTGCTCTTTGCATTTCTGAGCGCAATCGTCGCCAATGCGAACTAAGCTAACTCCTACGACGTTTGACAACTTAGCAGATACGGCATAGACCGATTTCTTAAAAACACACGACGGCCAAATTTGACCGCGATCGGCAACAAAATGATAATGCCGTTTTTGTCCATGAGTGAGTGTAACTAGCTATGAGTGAACATGGATTTATCCTACCTGCGCGATCTCGCTGTCAAAGTAAAGCAGCAGGCATGCGTAAAATTCTATGGAGATTTGTACGTATGACGGCCGCAGCCAAATTCGAGTAACCGCGCTCTGCGTTTCACGAACTGTATTTCTGGAGTCGCGGAAGATCAAACAGTCCTCTATGCCACAGTCAATGTTGACCCCGCACGCAGACCTATCGGTCTTCTTCGACAAATCATGCGCAAGAAGATAATACAGATTACAGCACGGTTCAGGGTCGGCTGATTGCGTCGCATCACTCGCATGTCGATAGCTTTGTTTTCGATTGTTGTAAAATATTTAGATTAGCCAACTCGCTGACCAGATAGGTCAGGCAATTAGGCCTACAGAAGACACGACGATTTTTGCTTTTTTCTCTGGGAACGAATGATATAAACTGACACGCCAGTGCCGCGATTTGTATGACCCGCAGCAGCGTTTCGGTACAGACTTTCGTTTACATACGCCAAAAAGATTATGTGATACCTGGCGTTTATTTCGGTACAGCTCGATAGTCCGATAGTTTCAGGGTTTTTTTCACATACACTTCTGCAGACTCAATTTCCACATTTCCTCTCAACATAAAGTATGGTTAAGGTTAAGGTTAAGGTTAGAGTAGTGAAAATGCATATTGCAGTATACTCGTACACCTTCGAACTATCGAACCTTCGGCTTATTTTTCTGTATGTTGGTTTGTTTAATAGGATAATTACACACAAAAAAATTACCGGCAAATTTGACTGAAATTTTCAGTGAAGATTAGACTCAGCCTAACTTACCAGTATAGAAGAAATTGCATTTTGGTGGTGCTGACACCTAGCGAACCCCACGAAAAAATGACAACGTCGACAGAGTTTGCACTCTCTGAGTGCCCTTCTAGTTGTATTATGCATTTCGCATACCCTGAGTGACAGCCCTAAACAACTACAGATTACGTTTTTGCTGAAAAAAGTTCTATTAAAAAATGAAAAAAATGTTTTCATAATTAAGATTCCAATTCCCTTGGGTACGACGCAACCGAAATTTTTCTGATATCAGACTGATCTCCGCCTAAGTCCTGAGTGCGTGGTTCGTACCCAGGTACCTATAAGTACAAAATTTTACGAAACACAAATGGAGCAGCAACAAATGTGTTCCTTTTTAACTTTTTTTGCAAAGTCACCGTCTTCCAGGAATCTTTTTTTCTGCACGGTTCGCACACGCTATATTCATCACCTACGTCGCAAGTTTACAATGACGCACTTGCTCCGCTTAGGTCCTAAATGTGTAGTTCGTATTTAAATGCGAAAATATATCTAAATAGAGGTTTTATTTATAAAACGTAAATAAAGCAGCAATGTATGTCTTCGTTTCGTCACTTTTTCGCAAAGTCACCGTCTTTCAGGAATTTTTCTGTATGATTGGCACTGGTTATATCCATCATTTACGTTGCGAGTTCACAATAACGCACTTGATCTGAACAGCTAGTGGCATCAAGAGTGTGCCGCAATATCAATACAACAGCTTCCAGTAGTAGTCTTGCGCACAGCAGTAGAGGCCTTTGCAAGCTGGGACGCGTTATGATTTCTTTCTGCAGGACTAGGCAGAACATTTTAAGAAAGGTCACAAAAGGTGTCAAGTGAGGTATGGGAAGGGGTTCCCAGCTTTTTTTACATTTTGGGATCGCGAAATGGGTATTTCAGTGGATCCTCGAGCCCTTCTAAGTGCTAATTACAAAGTGGATTATGATGAAATAAACTTATTTCACGGGAAACTAGTGCCCTCAGAGAAAGTAGGTCTCCTGGACCTGAACTACGACAGTACTCACCGATGGGACATCGAGTCGGAAACGAGAGCACACGTGACAATGACGTCAGCAGAACGGCGGTCGACACGAGCGCCGTCGTCTTGGTAACGTAAACAACGCGGCATGCGCCGGGTTGCGGGTGACACGCAGGGAACATGATCACCGACAGCTGCTGTGGCGGGCTGGCGCGAGATGACAGATGATAAAGCACGATGTTCTGCTACGGACGGTAACTGCTGACAAGGCCACGTTGTGATGTGGCGACATCTCGTGGCGGAGGTGCGCTCTATTCAGCACTCGCTAGTTGATTGACTCTCTGGTCAGTGCGCGTGACACACCAACGCAGCGCCGCAGCGAGCCTAGAGTACAGTAGGCCTACACTAGCAAGCGCCGTTTCTATCGTTACGGCGCTAGCTACCACTAGCAACCATAGAGTCGACCATCGACACTTCTCTCTCTACGCTGATCATGCTGCTGCTGCTGCGGCCGCGCCCAGAACGAGCGCTGCATGATGCATAATCGTATTATCACATACCGTTTTAGAATCTGACTTCCAGTGTGTATTATTAATATGAGCATTCAGCGACTAAGATTAGAATGGATATTATTAAACAGCTTCTGCAGAATTGGGGCGGTAAAACACACAGGAGAAGGCATCAGTTTTACATTTACATATAAGAATTTACGATACTGCGATCGGATGACAGAGATTTTGTATTAATCTCAATGTAGTCATCGCTGTACTGAAAGTCGTACAGAATAATATCACAATTTAACTCATATATTGAGCTCAAACAAATACCAAATAGAAAAAAAATAAATGTCAGTATAATATGACGTCAACAGCGCTTTTCATAGCCAAAATCTGGAAACTAATTATTTTACAGCAGTAACATCAATATTGAAGTACACGTCACGCAGTTTTCGTTCATCTGTTGCAAGATTGCTGATACCGTTTTGTGGACTGTACTACATCGACACTTTAGCAGAAAACTGCAAAAATGCACGTTCTGAAAACAAACCAGCGGCTAGAAAACAACTGAATCAAGTTAAATAAAAAAAACTGAATAAATAAACTGAATGATAAATTTTAATGAATGCTAAACGAATCGATTACTAAAGTGATGCGGTATTGCTAAGCTGTTAAAAACACCCGCAGAAGATCGGGGGCAGTAGCAACTAGCAAGGGCGTTTTAGAACTTTCGCAAAAGTCCACAGGCGTGCGTGGAACAAGACTGAAGGATACTTTTAACATTCTCGCATGACAAACCTCTCCAGTAATTATAATTATTTAGTATCCAAACTGTTGCATAATTGCTGGTCATTTTCTACAGGCCTACAGTAGCCTTCAAGTTTTGTTAACACATTAATGTTTAAAAAACTGAGATATTGGTTTTAGACTTGTAAAACATTTCTGCTAAAGAGCTGGACAGGTCGCAAAGCCACGGGAGGACAACGGTCGGAATGCTTTTGTGAATGTTTTAGACGCGTTTAGGTGAAAAGTAAAAGGCAAAACACTTGCAAAACATTTCTGTTGATATTTTATGTTTTGACATAATGGGCTATCATGTCATGAAGTGAAAAGGCTCTTGGGCTACAGACTGAATCATCGTCAGGTTGACAGCAGAATAACGAGAAAAGAACGACGTTACAAGTTGGTCATTTGTTGCCACAATCGTGACAGCTGTAATATCGGCCTGATGAACGTGCCAGTCATGTCGATCAAACACGAGATATATACATAGGCTAGGACGGACACAACGACATGATGCCATCCGTCAATTCCATGTGTTCAATTCAGCCGGACACTCGTTGCTAGTCGTCTGCAAGGTCTACGTGCAATTATACATGCATGCAGCCAATGACCTTTATCTGCATGGCCAGTCACCACTGTCGCAGTAATACTGTAGGCTATGCCATAACGCGTATTCAAATAATATGGTTTATGATGGACATTGGAATTATGAATAGGCCTAGTCAGTTGTATTTCGTTGAAACCGACAAAAAGCACTTTTGTAAGAGTTGTCACTTCGCAAATTACTTTGAAGGCATATCCGGCAGAGCGAAACAGCGACAAAGAGTCAGAGACATTGTTTTTGTTTAAAACAGCAAAATACAGTACGACTTATTGCATTCTGTTTCTTTCTATCATAACATTATCGTGCCACGTATTCTACTCTTTACCAAAACAGCCAAGTAGCTTATAAACTGTCACTAAAACCAACTGTCTTAAGCGTTTTGTAGGCCTATGCTGTAATTAAAATACTTACAAATGTAGTTTCGGTCTACATAATATACAACACTAGCTGTCGTTGACAAGCATGCCTGGAGCTATCTACTTGACAGCCGTAACGGTATGCCTACGGACTGATATCCAGCAGAATCTCAATTCAAGCATCGCACTAACTGATCCGCCGGGCATCGTAAAATATTCACAGCATACAATTCGTTCAACGCCGACGACGACACGGTTGTTCACTAGCCCGTTCTCTGTGTTAGTGATGGTAAAAACAGGCAAGTTAAACGCATTACCGACCTCTCACCAATACCCGAGGCGTGCGTCCAGTTCGGTTATCCGAAAAGCCATCAAAGAGACGATGCATGCGGTCATATATGCGTCGCTCTTTGACTCGTGAGCTTCGAAGCAGTCCAGATGGACCCGAGTGGTACCAGTACCACTTTGGCCTCAGATGTAACTCGTGAGGCTTGCCTGTTCATATTCGCTGCATGCCGCGACAGAGAAATCGAATTACTTGGGCACGTCACAGGTGGACTCGCTATGTAATAATTGCTCTGTTCAGCCAAGTTCTGCCTGGTTCAGACTAAGTGTGTTCATAGCTCAGTCGGGATAACAGACGATGTTGGTAGACTTTGAAACATTCATCACAGACACATCGGATAATTTGCTCTCGACCAGTAGTTACGGTCTCCAAAGGTTCTTACTGTTATATCGGTTTACGGTGAATATTTTAACAGCTTAATGTATAGGCCTACGTGCCGTCAACGACGTGTCTTTGTTTTCATGGTTCATACATTCTACTCGTTAATTTAATTACATATCGCTTATGCATAGCGGCTCAGATATTCGGGCTTCCTAAGCTTAACCTCAAACTTACGCGTGTAGTAGCTATATGGTTAGGTTAAGTAGCTTGCGTATTTAGAGGATTGCAAGTTTAACAGAAGAAAAGGTAAACCCGGTAGTATGAGACAAAAACGCCCTACTTTCGTAGCGAACAAACCGTGCGATGTGTTTATTCATGTTCACAATCGTACTTCTGTGTGACGTTACACGTTATGCGCTAATAATAAATCGTTAACTGAATTACATTGCAGAAAATGTAAGCTTATTTTATCGTGAATTCAGAATATTTCCCTAATACGAGATCACTAATACTGAGGCAACGACCCTAACTGATTACGCGACTAATTATTTATGTGATAACTTTCCAATTAACGCAACCTGTGGCCTGGGTTTGCATTATATGTATCGCACGGTAAAAGGGTAGAAAAGGTCAGGGAACATAAAAAAGGAAAAATGTGGGAAAGTTCAAGTCACCGACATTTTAAACCAAACGCCGCCTGCATATTTATATTAACAAAAACTTATTAATCAAAGGGATTATCATCTATTCTATGCGACGTAAAGCCTACCAAAAACACTAATAGTGACAGTGATAGAAAGTGACAACATTTTTACCTTGTACTGCATCGATCAAGTTAACCTGCACGTTGGAGCCTCAACATACGATTAGTAAATAGGCATTCTGTCCTTGTCATATCCCAGCGTCATACTGTAATGTACCTATATACGTTGAAGTTGCGTGAGTCGCTTAGGCCATGGCTACCGCTACATGTAAAACGAGAAACATTTGCAAAACGCTTTGTGTTCAATTCATACAAAAACGTTCCACAGCGTAAACATGTTTGCAAAGTATTTTTTTGTATTTTTCGAAACTAACCAAGGCCTTACTGTAGCAGCGCCATGGCTTCCACATTTGAAGCTTCACTTCCCCATTCGCTTCATTGAAGCTCTATCAACAGTAAGACAAGAAATTTGAGCTAATGCTCACGAGACGCGCGAAAGCCTATAGCAGTTCCGGTTCAGTCTTTTAGCTGAAAATTGGGGTGTTAACGTTAAGTTAATATACAAATAATAAATCCTCTATCTGGATAGCATAACGATAGTAGCGTGGCGCCACCTTGTGAATAATATAGACTTGTGTCGCAACCCGAAATAGCCAAAAAATCTATAAAACCCCCTATTTTGGCGTTTAAGGTCATTCAAGGTCATTGAATTCGACGCCAATCGAGAGCCAGTGTACGACTTCCTATTAGTGATTAATAGTAACCTAGGCCCTATCTCGCACCGTTACTGAGATACAGTGACTTATTGGCCAAAATCGCAAATTTTGCCCATTCCCTCTCATTTAGCGCCCTCGTTCGGGGTGACCCCCTTCAAATTTATGGAAAAGCTTCACGGTTCCTAAAACTAGAGTTTTTCAAGCAGCTGATGGTGAAGATTTGGTGATTCTAGCTTGCACCGTTTTTGACTGATCCACCAGTGTGACAGACAGACAGACGGATGGAAATTGTGATGGCTAAGACGCGCTGAAAGCAGTAGCTGCTTTCGCGCATAAAAAATTAATATTTAACAAGAAATATTAGATTGTGACTAATCTACACTGTGAGCATAAAAACACACCAAAATATATCGATCACAACTTGAAGGCGGATTATCAAATTTTAATAATTTTGGTACAACTATTCCTGACACAACTTGCCATCAAACGCTTATTCAAGTTTTCACCTCACCCAATATATGCTTCTGCACTACCTAAAGAAATCAAAACACGCGAAATCAACGTTAAAATAAACAAAAAAACGTCCAAAAACATCCGTGACATTACTGATAGTAACTTGGAGAAGGATAATGATATTGTAATAGTTTTTGGTATAAACATTTCCGAGATAACTGACCATCAAATGGCCATTCAAATTCCCAGCTCACCTGTCGTCTGTTGCTGCATTACCTGGGGAAACAGAACAAATGCAACATGAGATAAAAAAAAGAAAAACATCAATAAATTTAATCATTCCAGATATGTAGCCCTTAACAGCTCTGATCACAGTCCATTCGACAGTATTTGCAGTGCTATGCAACAGCAAGTTTATGGGACGCTGTTTAGGAATATCAATGAATTCAAGAAACGACTGGTTGAAGTCTGAAGCAGAACATTATCAACACTGCTATCAACGCAACGAAAATGCATCTCCCTGCCTGTGCTTACACAAATTGCCGATAAGTCGACTATTTACTGTCAGCAGTTGCACAACTGGACAATTGGATAAACTGTCTACCAAAGTGCTAGAAATTTGGACAAAATGTGTCAAATGTGCGTTATTTTAATTAAATAATGACATTGCATTGAATAAAAATTAATATTTTGCTTGTTTTGTTTTTTCCAAATAGTGCAGAAACAAACATTTGGTGCGACGGGAACATAAATAATCATTTGATGGCCAGTTATGTCTAAAATATTCGTACCAAAATTATTAAAATCTGATTTTTTATCTTTAAGTTACGATCGATATAATTTTGGTGTGTTTTTTTGCCCCACAGTACTCCTCGCGCGCATCATTTTCTTTTGTATTATTTTAAAGCTGTTTCGTTCCATTCGGCTTGTATTAGACCCGGCGTCTAATTGAGACCCATTAAATATTATACTAATAGTAACTGGCGTCGAGGTCGTTATTGGAAATTGTCTCTCCGAAGTTCATAAAATACTGCCCGATTTTTAGAACTGAGAAAAAAATTGCAATAATGGTCGATGATGCTAGTTGCCATTTGTCTTGTTATACCTCAACGCATGAGTCTATCTGGCATAGTTACGGAGATATGGCGCCTCAAAGATAATGGGGTCACGACCTTGACCTTTTGGGGTCACGTGACGTCATCGGTCACGTGACCATTCGACTCCCGGGGGTCGACTTTCTGTGGGTGGTCCATTGTGGCCATACGTCTATCTAGCACCGTTATGGAAATATGGCCGTTTGAAGTTCTTCCAGGAAGGCTCTTCCAGGAACAGTGGTCGGTCGTTGGTCTTTCGTCGGTCGGTCCTCAATATTACACTGATCTCATATATTCCTCTTTGCTACGTTAGCAACGTAGCGCGCGATGAGTAAAAAGTGCTTTGCGCTGGCAACTATCTCTATCTTTGCAGTTCTTGAACCTGCTCACCGATGAAAACCACTGATTTATTATATTCTGAAAACTTTATTTTAACCCGTACAGAACTGAGTTTGGTTTGTACTTGCAAAAAATAGTTGGACGAACGTGGCGTGCGACAGAGGAAAGAATCGCATGGGATAGAGCGACAGACGATGCAACAGTTGAGCAGCTGGTCGTCAAATTTTCTGCTCGGCCGGTCGCGTGGCATTTATTTATCGATGCCGAAACCGAATAACCCGGCCGGCGCGTCGCCAGCTGCGATTAATCGATATACAGCGCCAAGTCTCGCGCGACCAGCTCGAGATCTCGCGAGATTTCGTCGACGATACTGCTGCGCCTGGCTGGTCTATTAGCCGATGTCAGCGACGACTGAAATTTACTTGTTTGTCTGCAAGTCTGCTGCTCAGTCTCCGTGCGTATGTGCGCGCCGTGTCACTACTGTGCTAGACGTCACAGCTGTATTCGCACGTCGTCTGTTGGGTTCATGGAAATTTCTAACCACCCTTACACACATTTCTAAACCGGAATCTATAAGTAACTAATGTGAAACGTCAAATACAATCAACTTTTTAGCTGCTCTGCTATATTCGAATCTTGAACTTTATAGTTGCGCAGAATTTCTGTTATTGAAAAGTAATTTTTAGGCCTACGTAGATCGCACTAGATAAACCCCGGTTGAACCAGCCTGGCCAACTCCCCGTGCGTAGGCATAATGAGCACCAGAAAAAGCTGTGACGTCAGCAGATGCATTAGCCCCGTGTCCATGGCCTCGCAGTGTAAACTGGTTTCTGCTTGAGGAAACGGAGTTCCGCATCTCTTATCGACTTTAAGGCTACGCATTAAATAAAAGTATGTTCGACTACGTTTTTTGCACCACGCTGTCTCAAAAACGTCCTAATAGTATTGCCCATTTTTTTTTACCAAATATCAACCGATTTACATTTTTTTTCACTGCCACACTCTCTGGACAACTAGCAATAAAGAATATCTCACCACACCTTGACTGTGTCGCTACACTACCTCGTACAATATAAATGTAAGGATTATGTGTACGATGCACGCTGCGTTAGACCCACAGCGCATTTGTGTAATCATGGCTTGTCTGGTGGCCTAATTTACTGTCAACGCCTGAGACGCTCGGCAACTGAAAGGATTGCCGCATACTAAGTCGGCACTTGGCGCCGACATCTTGTTTTTGATTATTTACTCGAGATGTGGGCCCCGAAGCGCCATGCACCAGACCGCTGCCTAAGTCAGTCTGTGGGATATTACTGGCTCGGGTCTAGAGCTAACACCACGGACAAGCTGCGCGACTACACGCTGTCATCGTTCTCGAATGAATATTTAACAAACGAACTTCATTGGCTGCAGATGGTGACCGAAATGGCAGCCGGCGGGTCGACATCGTCTCTTATAACTCACATAGCAACGTTCTGATCACTTTCCCGTAGCTTTGCCTGGATTATGCTACTCGGCGTCGAGAATCGAGATGCGCCGCTATATGACTATTTCCTGTAGCAAAATTTATTAGCTAACCGTACTTAAGTAACGGTCGCGCTTATAATACGGTTGTCGTCCGTCTGTCATGGATGTATTGTAACTAAACGGTACGTTGTAGGGGATCGGCGATATCAGATGGGGTGCTGGCGACTTTCTATAGGCTGTCAATAGTAGGCCTAACCATGTCTCTATCTGCAGCGGTTTGGCCGCAATTTTTAGTTTTAAGGTGTAAGTGGCCGTATCTCAAAAATAGTGAGAAATAAAGGAGGGTTAAAATCACTATTAATAACTAAAAGGAAGTGGCATACGCCTTTTCAAATTACATGAAAATTATTGACTTTGCATGACCGTAATGGTCGGTACGCGCTAATGTGGCTAAATGGTGCGAGATAGACCCTAGGTTGCCATTGATCACTAATAGAAAATCGCAAACGCCTTTTCAGATGAGATAAAAAAAATCGTCGACTTTGGATGATCTTGAATGCCACTGACGACCAGTACGGTCGACTATCCTATGCTACTTAGCTGAAACTTCGATAATTTGTAAGTGACAAGTGTATGATATAGGAGCCCCACTGCAGTTAAGACATGCAGACGCGCATACCTTACGAGTTTTCTTGGCCTAGGAACATAGAGATCTCGCAACTGCTAAATTATGTAACAACTAATTTCTTACTCAAGTTGCAACTCATTTTCTACAGCTATTTGGACGCCACTGTTACGGCCACGATTTTTTTCACCTGCGCACTGTTATAGAAAGTAACAGCAGTCTTAAACGACAATCTCTGCTTGTCGACGAGTTTACTTTGTGCACAAAATAAGTATTAAAGCTTACGTTTAATCTCGACGTAGAGTGCATTGTGCGAGTGTAACGAAGCATAATAACTCTTATACCCCGTTTACACGATCAAGCAATCATCAAGCAAACATCGAGCAATTACAGCATACGTCGTGCACGTGTATCTTGAATGCATTTGCTGGATGTTTGCTCGATGATTGCTCGATGTTTGCTTGATTGTGTAAACGGGCAATAGACTGCGACAATGCGACAAAGCGTTCTTATTTTGTCACTGATGGGGTGTTTACACGATCCAGCAAACGTCCAGCAAACGTATTCATAATACATGTGCTAATGCTGGACGTTTGCTGAAAGCTTGCTAGACGTTCGCTGGATCGTGTAAACACCCTACGACGGTTTGTTCTGCGTGAGACATGCGTCTGTGGGTGGCTTTAACCGTGATGTAACGGTTAGGACGTTGGACTCACGATCGCGAGGTCATGGATTCAACATTCCCGATTACTATCTAGATGGGTTGTATGCAGACCGGTAAACTATGTCGGTATATTATAACGAATCGCCAAGCTTAACTCGGCCTTGCATTTATCTTTTATGTAAATCTAGTATCGGTCTGCTTTGTAGAGGTCAAGGCGGGTTGTATTCACCTGCATCGTATGGGAGGTAACACTGATACCATATATATGGAAGTGACGCTCCGCAGCTTTGTGTTCGGTTACCATTAAGAGCATGATACTTAAAAAAAACTAATGTTTTGTAACATTTTTGACCAGAATTTGACAAATCCGCAGCACCGAACGATGTCTGATTGATGTGATTTCTTGTGCAAGAGATCAATGACCTTTTCCTCCTCGGTACTAGTGACAAAACTAAGCAAAAAATGACCATTAAGTGCGCCACTTTATTCAGATACCAAAATGCAAAAAGCTTTGCTATAACAACACATATCAACATCGGTATAACAAATCAATTATTGGTGGAGATTTCAGTGGGACAACAACCGCACAGTGTCAACAATAACTGAAGCAAGAAATAGCATTAGTAGCAAAATGACGACATGTAAAAATTGATCACGTACGCGAGACGCAATGTAAGCACTTTTACGCAATTTATTCGTGGAATATAAATATAGTTCAATTTACCCAAAGAAAACTGTAGACTACGATTAAAGCAGACATGAGAAATAGTTTTTCTTTACGTATCGACACATTATGAGTGTTACAACGCCACTAAACAATGAAAAAACCATGCATAAACCGAGCACCGCACCTTTAACTAATTTTGCAACACGGTGTTTCAGAAAAAAGACCCCTTTTTGTTTTTTTCATAATTCACTCAAATGACGAGCAATTCGCATAAAATTTTTACCAGTTGTAGCTGAATAAATAATAATTCAAAATGTTTTAACAAAACATGGCAGTTAATTAAATATTCTTTGCTATTCGTGATGTAACGCTGACATTATGTGTCACGGGTACAAACAAGCTAATCCCAATTGGTGCTGCCAGTTGCTGCCCTGTTTCAATGGTAAAAAAAATCTGGTTCGTTGGTGTCAAATATTTGAAGTTTTACAGTTTCAACCACTAAAACGTGCAAAGCGATCGAATTTACGTGTCTGTAGTGATAGCTGGTCTTTTACATGTTCAAGCAAAACATTGCACTATCACACCGAGCTTGCAAGATGTTGAGTTTTTGGATCACAAGATGCCCGATTTCATGTTTCCATGTTGCTCAGTGCTGACATAAGCATTTTACATTAGCGAACCAGATTGAGTTCACCATCGAAGCAGGGTAGCAACTGACAGCACCAGTTGAGACTAGCAAGTTTGTACCTGTGACACATTATGACGTCAGCGTTAAATCACGACTAGCAAAAATATTTAATCAACTGCCATATTCTGTTCTAATATTTCGAATTAATATTTCTCCAGCTACAACTGGTAAAAATTTTATGTAAATCGCTCGTAATTTGAATAAAGTATGAAAAATACTAAAAGGGGTCCTTTTTATGAAACACCCTGTACATACATAACTTAATACGAGGGGCGTTCAAAAAGTTTTGCCTAGTCGATATGTTAGACTGAAAAACTTTTCAAAATTTATATACCAATAAAATGCATGTTTTTTTCTAAACACGTATGATCCTAAAGCGGATATGACGTCATTGTAATGTATGACGTCATAGAGCGTTAAATAGGAACAATTTGTAGTGCCAGCGGAAACAGCGCAAAATTGGGCTCGCTGTTGCATGATATTTCTTTAGTCTACCGTCAGATTTTCCAAAACATGTGATTTTATGAGAGCCCTAACAAGTACGTCCGTGAATTTCTCATTTGTGATTATAAATATTTAATAGCCAAAAGCTGTGCCAGCCGTGAAAAAAACTATACGTACGAGAAAAATTAAACAAAGTTTACAACTCGATAGGCCTTCGTATATTAGACAACAAACTTTTTAAAATTTATACATCAGTAAAAGTTACATTTTTCCCGCAATCGTATGAGCTTAAGCGGATGTGATGTCAGTGAAATTTATGACGTCATAAAGCGTTAAACAGATACGATTTGGAGTGCTAACGCAAACAGCACAAATATATGCACGACAATTCTCCAGTCTGCAGCCGGATTTACGAACGTGAGACCCCGGGACATGCGATTTTGTGAAAGCCCTGACAAATACGTTCATGAACTTTCTATTTGCAGTATGAATACACAGTGGCCGAAATCTGCGCTGACCATTAATAAGAATTTTTCTGTTAATCACTATGTCACATCAGGATTTGACGTTGTCCGTAAAATTTTACTGAACTGTCGTCTTTGTGAAAGGTTAAACATGTTTTACGATGTTCAACCTAAAGAGCCCTGACGTGTGGGGGCCTGAGAGCGAGCCCTCAAAATCCCTACTAAATCCGGCAGTGCCCAGCACCGCAGCCCAATCCCAAAGTTGAAATTACCCAGCAAGCTGTTCGCAACTCTGGCTTCGTACAATAAGACCACCCTACATACAGCAGAGACTTGACTTACAGTAACTATTATCTTTTTCTAAATTTCAAGAATTTTTCTCTGTAGTGTCCGCTATCCAAACAACGAATGACTCAAGTCTGTGGTAGAAGCCTTGCTGGAAGGACCGATATAAAACGCCTTATGACGTCATAAGTTACAATGACGTCATATCCGCTTTAAGCTCACATGAGTTACGAAGAAATGCACGTTAAATTGGAGTATAGATATTGAAAAGTTTTTCAGTCTAACATATCGACTTGCAAAACTTTTTGAACTCTCCTCGTATTTCTTTGAAAAACAGCTTAGCGTTTTAGTTTAAAATCAATATGACGGAAGCATCCGTATACATCGACGTTAAGGCAGTCTGACCGTTTTTGGTCAGTATTCTACAGCTCTGAGTTAAATTAACTTTGTCGCTATTATCGCCCAAGTCTCCACGTGCCTCTGACGCTGACTGCGTTAAGTGTGGTTTTAATCCAATGCAACGTACGCAACTTACGCAACGCAGCGGATTCAACAACTGCTTCTATCGGTGCGTTTTGGCCGTTACGTCAGCTGCGTCCGTTGCGTACTTCGTTGCGTAGTTCGTTGCGTGTGTCACGTTGGATGAAAACCGCGCTCAAGGCCGTTGAGGTATGCTTCATCATCAGTAGCGTGGTGGCACGGTAAAGCGTGAGACGTAAGGCCTGCGCCCGGCGTGCGGGGCCGCGTAGTCGGCCGGGTAGCGAGGCAGACCGGGCCGGCTGTAGTCGGCCGGGTGAGCGCCGGCTGACGTCTCGTGGAAGAAGTCGCGCCTCGGTGCCTGGTAGAACATGGCCGGTGCACGAGGCTGCACGGCCGCACCGGGACGACGAGAGTGGACGCCGGTCGACAGAGGTCCTCCGGGCTGGTTGGACGGTGACTGGATGTCCACGTGACTACGAAATGCGTCGATCTCACGAACACGTCCGAGCACAGCCACCCAGAACACCAACTACAAAATCATTACCGGCAGCAGTTGTATCACTGGCGTTATCAACGTTGTATATAAAAAAAACTGCAAGCAATTCATTTAATGTTGTATAAGCGCTGATGTATAACAGCAAAAATCAAAAAGTATAAGCCCGAACTAATGTATTAGCTTAGACATTTAATCTGTTTTCAGTAGCCAGATGTAAATGTCTAAGCTAATGCATAATGAAATTTTGTCACTAAAACTAGAGTTCTTGGGCAGCCCACAGTGAAGACTTCGTGATTTTAGGTGTCGCCGATTTGATACAGTGCCAGGTGTGACGGACGGACGGACAGACGGACGGACACCTCGACGATGGCTAAGACGCGCGAAGCGTTACATGCTGTCGCGCGTCAAAATTGTTTTGCCTATATGTTTTCATAAAGCTGCAACGTCTATCCAACTACAATGCGTCTTATACGATTTACATTAATCACGTAAATGTTAAGATTCGAAATTGAATGAACGGTTTTGGCTGAATATTTTACATTAAAATAATATTCATGCTATCGTCACTTATCGGAAAGCTAACTATTGTCGGTGCCTTACTCATAACCAATCTAAGTTAAAAGAATCTTAGTTTAGTAAGTATTAAGTAAGTAAAGAAAGTGCAACAACTCACGATAATTATCTCTTTGACGAACCAGTAGATGAGCGGAACGATCAGAAACTGTACACAAGACACTCGGTTTTTATACATGCAACAAACAATAGAATACAACAACTACCAAAAATGTATTTGCAATGGACAGACGTAAAGTGTAAAAAATGGAAGAAGTTGCCTGGTCAAACTTAAAATCAAAATAAGATTTTACACTTGTGCAGGCTTTATAAGCACTGCACAATTTTGTTAACGACAGCAAAATAAAGCAAGTAGGCCTAAAGCTATACGTCAAGTGTCTGACTGCTTCTACATATATTTTTTTATTATATTTTGTAGTATAGTTTACTATTATAGATTTCTGTATCTCTTAACTGCGTGATGTACAAATACAGCATATTTTAAGTATACGTGTATAATGTAGCCTGCCTACGTAATTTGTTGACTGTGGCGTAACAAACGGCGATTATTTATTAGGACGACGAAACGTCAACGAACGTCGACGACGATAATAATAAATTTGATTAAGAATGGTTATTTCGTAATTAAACAAAATAAATAAAAAATTACTACTCGTATTCTACTCATTTTATGCGCGACATTTCTGTAACGCACAAATAACTCGCAGTTCATTTGCCAGAAGACGGAATAAATATACAGTATATAGCAAATGTGACAAGAGTTCCAAATTACGAGTTCTTACTTACTGTTACGCTACTGCATATACTCACACCGTAGGCTCGCAATATGAACGTTTCGTCGTGATCAAGTCTGGCCGAGAAAGCTGTGTAGAAGAAATAGATGTTGATTGCCGACTCGTAGATGATATAGAGCGGTAGAAACGCCAGCCACGGGATGTAGAACAGTCTACTCGGCTTTTTCTCCTGCACCCATCAGAGTGCACAGCAGAACATCGCACTAACAAGCTTTAAACCACACTTAGCTTGCACTGGTATTGTTTTTCGCAAAATTAGACTTCAGTTGTGTATCATAAAGCAAACGACACTGTAGCCAATGCCATCTGGGCGTGGTTTAAATACAACACCGCACTGTCTGGAGTGGTATAAGTTCGTACTGCGTACTCGCTGACCCACTTCAGCAGTGCGATATTTCGTACAGACACCGCGGCTACAACACAGCTCTGAAACGCTAGTCTTGACCGTAGCTTGTATGCGGTGAAAAAAAGCAGAATAACGAATCAGCTGCGACAGTCATGTCTAATGTCGTACAAAAAAAATAAAACCGACTTTCGTTTTGTCCAAATAAAGCACAAATTTTTGCGTTCACACAACATTCAGGTTGTTTTTTTGCCTGCAGTCGAGTAGCTGCAAGCGTTCATCTAGTTTTGCCGCACCAAACAATAATTAGTAGTACGCAGAAGTAAAACGGCTGACCGATTGAGACCGAAGACCTAATAAATGCCTACGTCAAGACAGCGTTGGAATGTTGCACGTAAGCCTCGGGCCTGCAGAACAGTTGCTAATGCATTGCAGTGCATATTGCAGTCTTCACTTAATAATTACAAGCGCACAATTACTGCACGTGGTGTCGCTCTGAAGTGCCAAAAAACACAGTAAACTTTTCTGGAGCACTAACCAATTTTATCCGACTCATCAGCAGCAATAAAACCCACGTTTTCTCACAATAACGTCTTCAAAAGTTTACTAACTAGCAGTGGTGTCGTGGCAGGGGGCAGAATAGAGGGGGCAATTGCCCTTTCCCTAATTTTGAGGAAATCAAAAAATATTTTTGTGAGAATTTTTTTCCAAAAATGCAGAACTTCTGCGGCGCCTCATGCAATGGTACTTTTTATTTTTTTAATTTGTCTAATTTGTGCTTAATTGTTCAACCGTTTTAAGCTTTGCTGACTGTCGCATTCATGAGGGAGGGTGAATAATTTATTCGTGCAAATTACCGGTTCGACGCCGAATAGCAGAACGATTGAAAGTAGAACAAGGATGAGGTCAGCGCCAGCCAGTGCTATGTACAGCACATAGACCGTCTGCTCGGTACTCAAACGACCGTCAGTAGCATTCGTGTTGACTGCAACAACCAGCAAACCAGCCTTTAATCGCTAACAACAATAACATTGTTTGTCGAGCTTCATTACGCTCAGCATTCATTGTTGTACATATACATCATTATCATCATATATTGTACTAAATACTTATTAATTCGTCGTCGTCGTTAGCTTTGAGAGGCGACATCGTGAAGGTTTTTAACGTTATGCACTATACAAATTTACGTTTTACTTACTTACAAATAATGCCCGGCGGTAAACAAATCAGCCAGGCCTACGTTTTGGCGCTACGCTACGCATCAGTGCAAGGAAAATAGCGCAATGCTCAAGATATAGTGTGTGAAGTAAACTGATCGTACATATATTGAAAGGCAGCCCATCTGGTTGTTCGACAGATCCCGTAAAGACGGCTGTCTGCAGCAGTATTTGTAGCAGTGACGTCACCTGCACACAAAAGCCGCAATGCGCCTTGATTCTCTTCTGAGATTTTGGCGCTATATAAATTGGTACTTACTTACTTAGGTAAAAGTGCATATTACAACCGCACCCCCAGATTGCTTCAGAAGTAACTGAAATAGGTATAATTATTGTTGTTATGCAGGTTTCAGACT
>Ga0209367_1000952_pt1 | contig 33255 bp, 18 predicted proteins | sample WorMetLIZISLAND2_FD_187412 | JGI IMG/M metagenome (GOLD analysis project Ga0209367, IMG submission 187412) | Marine gutless worms symbiont microbial communities from Max Planck institute for Marine Microbiology, Germany - Olavius geniculatus... ... | reverse complement strand
TACAGATATGGCCGAAGAGGCGCAACTTTCTCTGTATCACTTTCTGCAGTAGGGTTTCTGTCAATTGAATCTTTCTGTACAATTCTTCATTAGTGACCTTTTGTGTCCATCCTATCCTTAGAATCTCTCGGTAGCATTTTCTCTCAAAGGACAGGATTCGGCTTTCGCAGCGTTTTGTAACTGTCCATGTTTCACAGTACGCCAGTGTCTTATTGGGCGTTTACATCTGCGACAAAACCTCGCAAACATGGCAGGACTCCGTACAGCGCAGCCCCCCATGTTTTGTCGCATGCGAGACTTTGTCGCACATTTAGGTACTCTCTTACGTTGCGTTGGATAAAAAATAGGCTTCATCTAGTCCCGGCCGGCGACGGACGTCGGAACTATGTTGCTGCGAAGACCTCGACCGGGTTTTCTGTTGTCGGCGCGGTGGGCGGCCCGTTAACCTTCGAAGACTGGTCGCACCCAGCACGGGCGTGGTGGTCGTCGTTCCTCGAACTAACCCACGAGCCTCGCTTGACTGATATCTGGCCGTAAATTAACCGACTAACAAGACGCAAGCCCGTGCGGCCACTGGTAGCTCGGCGCGATATGGGGTAGGAACGAAAGCACCAAATCGGCGAAGCGACAAAACAGTAATAAATGTAAATTCTGCCACTTCTGAGTAAGCAGTGCCGTGTCCTCTAAACTGAGCAAAATATTGCAGCAAAACGTTTTTCAATTCTGGGCAGAAACAAACACCAAAATGTTTCACGAGTAACAAATAAACTAAAGTAAAAGTAGCTGAAATAACTGCACAAAAAATGCGGCTATAGAGTTCGTTACTTTATGAGTCGCGGATAAACATAGTACGCCTAAAATATATCTGGATAAATTATAAGGGTCTTTATGAGTGCCTCCCCAATTCCGTGCTAAGAACAGACGAAGCTCCATCTCGATTGCTGTTTACGTGAGGAGTAAGTGACGACAGCAGCGGCATCATCAGCAGCTGCAGCAGCAGCAGCAGCAGCAACAAGGCGTCGACTTCATAGCCATGGTGACCGATAATGGCAGCCTTCGCCTCCATAATACATTGCCGCATCGATTATTTGTCACACACCGCAACTAAAGAACTGCAATGAAAAACTTCTCAACATTATTGTCACGAATAACGCCGTTGTTTTTCGCTCGAACTTCATCGGAAACTAACAGGCTAGCTTCTCGGGAACCCGTTGCAGCTTTGCCAGATGGGAAAGTGGTCTGATGGGTGAAAGAACGGACTCTAGTTGGGACAAAAGGGGGAAGAAAAAAGACAAGGGATGTAGTGAGCTAAAGAATGGAAGCTCGCTTCAACAGTAGTTCTTCAAAAGGCGCTGCTTATCTCAGCAGCAGCAGCAGCAGCAGCAGCAGCTACAACAACTGAATAGCTGGAGAAGCTGCAGTTGTTGTGAATGACTACGTGACCGACAGGTGTGTGCGTGCGTGCGTGGCAGGCCTACGTGCCGACAGATTGCGGATATTTACGGCACAGACTCGGAAGCAAGGGAGCAAGGAATAGAACATTGTGTTAGCACGTAGTACGACTCTGATGGCCGCACGAGGCTAAATTTACGCGCCGTTCGTGACGCACTTGCAAAGCATTTCTTCTCGTGTTGTTAAGCCTAGTTTCCATTCACCTCAGCGCACATAACGCAATGCACGTGCGTGTTTTTTGACGCAGGCGACGCGAGACAAATACGCACGCTAGTACGCAGCAAACACAGCTTACGCAGCCGACGCAAAGGCCAAACGCGGCGGTGTTTATTTTTGCGTTGCGGTTAACGGACGCTTAGTCTCTTTGCATTTCTGTCTGACTCAGCACTTACGGTTTAAATATTCACTTAACTGGTTGATTGCTTATTTGTTTGTTTCTGTACGTGCCAGAAAAAACCTATCAGTTGTAGCTTTAAAGAAGTAAGTAAGTAAATAAGTAAAGTGTGCGCCTACTACAACACGAAGCCTATATATAGCTGTCGTATAGGAACGACAGACCGTACCGCTTACGTTTGAGGGCCAGCGTCTGACTTTCCAGATTTCCCAGCGGGTATGCGTCATGTTAAAGCTGATATCGAACGCTACAGTCAACGACAGGATATGTTAGGCCGCACGCAGATAATTGATGACTGCAGGCAGCAACTTCGCGTGCAAAATTGGCGGCCAAACCGCTGCAGATAACGGTAATAACTTTGTCAATGTATCCATGTCGCTACGTGGTAACTATTGAAAGTATATATGAACTCGTCATCCCCCTATCCAACGGTACCATCGCCGACCTTACGACCTACCTTTTAGCCAGAATACAAGCATAACAGACAGACGAACGGACGAACGCTTGTGCCATGTGTTAGACGCATCGCATCGCAGCGTATCTCGACTGCAGATTCTGTCACGAACCTCATCATTGGCAGCGACCTGCGACGTATAATCGCAGCTCATCTTCCACGACTGCAGCTATTGCTTATAGTTGTAGCCACGACATAAACTCAACGATATACGCCGTGGCCCATAAAAATCTTACAAAGTAATTCGGCAACAAAACGGAAGGATTCGAAGCGAAGTGGCAGTGTTTGGTTTTGTTTTTCCGCGTGCAGTTTATCACTGACTGCAAAAAGTAAAAAAATCGAAATCGGATCACATTCACAACAGTTATCATAAACATAAAAAGATTCACCTTTTTATACAAGTGATCTGCTAACGAAAACAAAAACGCGCAACAGCCGGGGTGCATGTTTGAAACACAGTAAAACAAAGTCTAATTCATTCACCAGAGGGCGCCAGGCGCCAGACGACCCGCGGCTATAGTGTCTATAGTGTTTTATTTAGGTACTTGTACTCACGAAAGGTCGCCTCTATCGCTCTGCTAACGTCGTATTGGCTGGATATAGCAAACTTTGCCTACCCCTTCTCATTTAACGCTCTCGTCCAGGGCAAACCCCTTCGAATTTATGAAAAAGCTTTTCGGTTCCTGAAACTAGAGTCTTCTAGGCAGCCGAAGGTGAAGATTTGGTGATCCTAGCTTGCACCGTTTTTGACTTATCCACCCGTGTGACAGAAAAACGGACATAAAAATGGATAAATAATTTGCACTAGAAAACTGACAAAAGTAAAATATTTAATATATGTTTAAACTGGAATGCAATACATTACCAACGCGAAAAATTTAAACGCGAATGCTTTAAAGAAATGCCTTTAGCCGACCCTTTTTAGTAACGGTCGAGCTATTGGCATGGATATCGTCCGTCTGTCTGCAACGGATGTATTGTGGCTAAGCTTTAGGTTGTATGGGAAAACTTTTTAATCACCGATAAGAAGTGGCATTCGCCCTGTCAGAAAAAAATAGATAATTTTGAAGGTCGCTGACAACTAGCACCGTCGGCTATTCTGGGCTTGTTGCTCTAGGTTATAAAAAAACCCTGCTGTCGTAGTGAGCACAACCACGCGATGTATTTGTTTAACAACCCGTTTTCAGATGACGACTCACGTCACGTTAAAAAATTAGTGTGACAAGTAAGTATCTGTATCACGCCGCGTGGTGTAATTTACCTGTACTTTGTGCACGGTGAAAACATCGGGGACGTGACCATTACCTGCAGTACATCAGAAGGCACTTCACTCCTATGTTTTTCCCTTAACAGCCGAGCTGGCGGCTTTTTATGACAATTTAATTAACCACCTTTCCCGTGAAGTTCGTCGTTTAAAATAGTTCTGATTCTGTTCTGTTAAAACGTGACGTTTCGCTGTGCATTTCGCAGTTCGTATTTTATTTCACACTCCAGGGGTGTGGTGGCAGGGGACGCAAACGGAGGATGGGGGCGCCGTTCTTTGAATTTTCCCCCACTAGGAAACGCGTTCCCACTATTTTACAAAAAATCTGTGTAAAAAATAATTTTATTTCGCAATAGTTTCTGTAGCTACGAAAATTACAAATTTCCAATAATTTTTAATGCATATTAACAGTTATAGGGGCCTACTTATCTTCTTTGTACAATTTGCACACAGGCCTACCGCAAAAAAGTGCAAAAATTCCAGCAACACATTGGCCTAAAAGCTATGTCACAGTTTTGCAGCCTCAGGTATCCCCCACGGTTCTTTCTTTGTGACAGACCTTCACATCTCACTCAATTAACTGCGGATTTTGTGGCGTTGAGCTCCGGTAATTGAAACGCTCGATATCCCTGTTACGTCGACGTGCGATATGCGAGTATGATACGATAAGAGTATTATAATGAGAGATGGGAAGGAAACTGCAAAGTAATCACTGACCAGCTTACTCTTCCGCGCACAACCGAACGTAAAATTAACAATAGAATACCAAGCCTTGCTCAAAGATAAGTACTGTCCGCGGCAGCCGCAGTATCATGCACATCAAAACACAAAAACTCACGTCACAATATTTTTTGACTTATGAGTGACCTTAATATTCAGTGTACTTTCAGATGTTGGCAACATAAAGTGCTTAAGCTAAAATGTCATTAAGCTAAGTGCAGCGGTTCATGATCATGAGTTTTTATCAACAGCTAGTGCCCTAGATTTCGGACAATGCTAGACTTCCGAGATCCGTAAGATTGGCAAGGTACTTGACCGAGACGGTCGCAATCGTCTAGTATGCGCTTTCATCTTAACACGCATTGACTACTGCAACGCCGTGTTTGCTGGACTGCCAGACTCCACACTTGCGCCGTTGCAACGCGTTCTTCATACCGCTGCTCGTTTTGTTGACGATCTTCGACCACGCGACCACGTCACCAAAAACATCGATGTCATTACACTGGCTGCCAGTGAGAGAACGTATCACGTATAAACTGTGCAGCTTGATGCATGGGATTGTTTACAGGCATGTCACAGAATAGGCCTATTTAACTGACATGGTCGTGCGAGTAGCTGATCTTGCTGGAAGATGTCATTTACGTTCAGCGCAAGACGGACTTTTCGATGCTCCACGATCACGGACTGCGTTCGTTTCGCTACTACTGGACTACAATCTTGGAATCAACTACCTACTGACATTCGCAACACTGCCACATACTCAACTTTTAAACACAATCTTAAAACGTTTTTATTTAATATCCCGTACGGACTTCAGACATCATCATGCCGTTCTGTTAGGTTTTATTGTTATATTTTAAGCGTAGTGTTTTTAGTTGTTAAGCGCTGCCTCGCAGGACTGTAGGTTGATTAACTGATTAAAGTCGACCTGTGTTTTTCTGGGTATTTTTCGCATCCGAACTTGGGCTTTTTTAGAATGCCCAAAGTGGTCACACTGGTTGTCGGAGCAACGTACGTCAACAAAGTCAACAACAGGTGCGCGAATTTTCACAGCAGAGCTACTCAGCCGTGTCTAATGTTGTCATGTTGCCCAGCTCGCGAGAATTCGACAGCTTTGATGGTAATCGTTTGCTTTTGTTACCGAAACAAAATTATGAAGTTATGATGTACCAAAAATTTATCTGCTGAGTGGTGCCATCCTATGGTGTCAGCTGACTATTCATAGCACGGATACTCTGTAGGTCCGCAGTTCACTATTTTGAGAGTTACAGGTAAGCCTACGAGTAACTATACACACTGTTAAGCTTAGAAATGTGATAAGGTTAAAAACAGAGTCAGATTGAGCTGATGGACTTTGCTTGGTAAAAGTGGCCAGGGTCAGTTTTGCCCATAGCTGCTGGTACTAAAAACTGCAGTTTTCTGAGGTGTATAGGGAACAAAGGCCTTTTGAATTCTGCCCCTGAGAATGGTGCTTTCTGGTGTACTGTATTTTGTCATTACCATTGGTGTAGCCGAAGTCCGGCGGGCAGGGCGAGAGCACCTCCCCTTACTGGTCAGGGGTCCCCTCGTCCCTGAAGCTAAAACATTTTCAGCTTTTACACGTTCAATGAAAGTGGCGGATTTGCCTATTTTTCTGAAATTTGGAAACGCAGAAAATCAAAGATACGGTATTTGTGTAGCAATTACCACGCCACTGCACAGGTCATCAAGCAGTGTTCAGAAGCGGAGTCCCGGCGGCGTCTGACGTCTGAGGGCAAAGCCGCCAGATGCCAATTTGTAGGCCTAACTGTCAAAAAGTTTGTCCCCATCTCTCTCTTTCTTCCAAAAAACTTATCAAAACTGCACGAATCTAATGACACATCCCGGCTGGGAAGGGTGCCGTGCCCACCGCAGCTCTATGCTACTGATCATTATTATTTGTACGCATGTTCCTAATATTCTAATATTGAAATGTGTTGTAGCAAGTTCTTCAAACCGGGTAAAGGTATGTAAATTATTGGCATAGGCCTATAGTCTGAGAATTTTGTTTGATTTTAACTGCTAAATGCTAACATCAATAAACAGGTCTTACTATGTTTTTGCATAGAAAAATTTTGATAAATTTAGCCTACATTTTCTACTGTATGCAGATCTACAGTTTTCTACAGGGTGCCATTGGTGCGGCAAACAAGTAGCCCTCTATTGTTTTTGCTGTTTTCTCAGCAACCGTTTAGAATTTTAATTTGAAATTTCAGATTTATTTTGGAGCTCGAATGTTTTTATTTTTACATTCGCTATTTAACGTTTGTCACAAATAGGCCTACGGTAACGTTGAGAAAATAGCAAAATATCGCCAGGGACGTTTTTTATAAAGAAAGTTCTTTAACGTTAGGAAGCGTTGAAGCATTGATTACAACTATGCGTATATGACGTGTCTTGTGATGATGTTAGCAACTACAACAGAAGAAGTTTCATTGCTTCTCATCCGACAGCGCAGTCTGCGAACCGTTGGACGTCAATAAGGTTTGCTGTTGGTATCGGTTGGCCAGGGGCGTTCACTCCGTTGACTAGTAGAAACAAAATGCATCCTCGAAAAATTTATAAAAAGCTAAACCAAAGGGGGCATTTTTTGAAAAATCAGCAAAGTGCAGTCATTTGCATGGCACATAAGCGATTAAAAAAATGTTGCCATATGATGGTTTTTGAAAGCCCAAAATGCGTAAAAGTGCGTTTGCGGCTGAGACTCCAGCCTCCAGCTTTCTTTCCAGAGCCCGCTCACAGCAGCTTACTCCAACACATCCCGTAGTTGAATTATTCGAGGAAGGAACGGAATGGAGAAGAAAAGGCGGAGGAAAAAAGAGGATGGCGAGAAGCGGCTGTTGCGACCAGAGAGGAGGTTGCTTCATGGCGATGAGGAGGATGAACGCCTCTGGGGTTGCCGGCAGTCCCGTATTTCTCGGGCGTTCCGTACTTTAACCCTTTTGTCCCACACCCCGTGTAACGCTTTCTGTGTCCTTTCTCTCCGTAAGTGGAATAACTGGATAATATTGTCATGCAAAAATGCAAGACTCAGCGGCAGCGCTCCGCTCGAACCTGCTGGGAAAGTTTACAGCGTTACCCAAACTCTGGGAATTTAAGGGGTAAAATAGTATCCCATCAGGGAAGGAACTAGAGAGAGGAGAACGCAACAATGCAGCTGACGCAAAAAATGCAACGGCCACAACGCAAGGACAAAAGCTGCTTATTTTTCCCTTGCGTTTACTGCATTCGATGCGTTGCGTTCATTGTGTTAGATGGAAACAAGGCTTCGGGCATATTATGTCGTGCGTTTAAGTAAAATTTATGGCCACATTTAAACCAAATTATGCGCTGTTTAAAAAAATATGAGTGTTTTTTAGCATAAATTGGACGTTAAAAAATTAACAGGCCACTGGTAAGTCGGTAATGTCGTCGTGAAATTCAAATTTTGCAATGCCGGACAATGTCTTGATGGTCCAGGTGAACTTTTGAACGTAGCAAAGCGTCATAAGAAGACCCACACCAGCCAGAAAATGTGGCATTGCTATCCGACCTATTCTGGCTTGTGGGACCCTTTTTTGTGGGGTCCCTGTTCGGTTAGACATGCTTAAAACGCCTTAATTCGACTCTGATACGTTTACTTGTAGAGTGCATGTGCATTAATTTTGTAACGTTTACGTTTTTAGAGTGCGATGAAGCCGTCGGAGAGGACGAGGAAAGTAGAGAGAGAAGTGAAGAAGACGCGAAGAATGTATAACTTAGCGCAGTCAAACGAGGCCAACATTCAACGGTCTGATATCAGTCGCCGGTGTTGTAACTTGGTCTTAGCTTGAAGACTCTCCCCCAGACTCTAGCTGGATTTAAGGAGTAAAAGTAGAAGCCCTAGAGAACAAAAAACTGGAGGAAAGGGAAAGAAAAAAAATGAGAGAAAGGGAAAAAGAAAAGCGGGAAAAGGGAGAAACAAGAGAGGAAAAACGGTGTTCGTGTTTTGGACAATAATGATGGCAACCCTGTGTTGCTACACTTTTTATTATATTCAGGCGGCAGGGCGTTAACTGAAATGAATTTAATTGAAGTATATATGTTCTTCATTTCTCGTGCTTAAATCATTGGAATAGCCTTCCTGCATCTACCGAATTCTGTTTTTAGATTTAATTATTAATTTTAGACTTTTGCTCGACGGCACTGACGTTATTTTTGCATTAGTCGTTTGTGTCGTCGGGGAAAAAAGTAAACGAGGCAAGAAGTTGCAATGTTTCGACACTGTGAATTTTCGACTTTGCTTTGACATTCCGTAGCAAATTGCCCACAGAGGAGATTATAAATGTTCAAAATTTTGACATTTTACCACAGTGGGTATTTTTTTATCCCCAAATGTTGTATTTTTAAGGACAATTTTCTGACAAAAAAAATTACCGACGATTTTTCGACAGTCAAAAATTTAGGGGAAGGGGCAATTGCTTCCCCTGCCCACTTCTCCGGCCATGACATCACTGGTTTAATATGCGTGTTTTGACAGATTTCAGTGTTTTTTGGTTTTTAAAGCATCTAAAGTGTTTATTTTTACCGTCTTGTTTATATTAGTTGCCACTAGGTTTCATTAGCCAGGGTATTATTGTAAGCGCAGTTTTATTGTGAACTTGAAGTTGTGACATTATTGTGGTGAATTAAATGATGATGATGATGATGATGAATGCTGTGGTGGTTTAGTATAATGAAGAAGGGCAGCCATGAGTTCTTTCACCATCCAGCCGTTTCTGATCTGGTGCGTTCTTTCTGTTTTCAAACATTTCAGTACTTTTGCAATGTTTACACATATAGGATTTAATCAACATAACCAGTGGCGTAGTTGCAGGGAGGCAGGCAAAGGCTTTGTTGCTTTGTGCGACCCGTAAATTTTGGGTTGTCGAAAAATTTTCCGAAAAATTTTGTTTTGTTGGAAAATTTTTTGTCTGAAGTGCAAAATTTGGGGCTAAAACCCTTTCCACATTTTAGGAAAATTTTGTTGCAACATTGAAATTTTGAGCATCCATGGGGCCTAATCTTTGCCGTCGGAAATTTGCAACTGTTTGTATGCCCCGCCTACTTTTTTAAACCTACGACGTTGCTGCTTTTCCGTTGCATCTGTTAAACCACATAAGATATTTCAATGAAATCTTTAGGCTTTGTAGTTCTAGGAAGTATATTGCGGTAACACTCATGCATAAAATGCTAAAGTTTGGCTTCATATCGTTTCGCCATCGCTGATATGTTTGCACATGAACATAAGCTTAATCGTTAATTTTTGTGAAAATAACTATTTAAAATTGATCATTGTCAGCTATACATTGTAGCAGTCGTCGTCACTTGTTGGGTGTTGTATTTATGTTTTTTTTTTAAATTTTTATTTGCCGTCAAAAATATGCCACAATCATAATACAATAAGCACGATAGACAGGCCTGCGAGACATTGACAGTTACAAAAAAAACGAAAAATAAACTCAATCGTAAAAAAGTGAAACAAATCTAAGTACCGATACTAATCGGTGCTAAAAAACAACATTTGGTAATGTTCGTTTGAAGGCAGATATGAAAACTTAATAACAGACAGTAAGTTGTTCCATATATTAATAAAAATAACATATATTGTTTGCGCAATTAACAGATTGTGATTGATCGGCGTCATCGCGATTTTATCACCGCAGAAACAGCAAAAGCAGCAGCAACAACAGCCGAATCAGATCCATTATGATGAAGACCTTTTGATTGACTACGCATTTATGATAGCAGGGCGTCGAGGCGGGCGGGTAGGAAGAAAATTTTAGTTTGTCAGTAAAGTTTTTAAGCAGCAGGAAATTACAACTTTCTGACCGTCGGGTCAGCAGTGCTGCAAACTTTCGACGTAGGAAATTTTGTTTGCTTAGTATTTGAATGTTGCACCCGTATGTCCCCGAAATGAGTGATATTAGCCACAGATTTTGTATTTTTCGGAAGTTTTTCAGGCAGAAAGAAATTTTTTTGCCTCTCCCGCCTGTTACAAAGCCACTGATACGCTTTTTTCATGGATGGATTCATGGATTCATGCCGTCATCGTACACGACGTCGTGCAGGCTTAGGCCTGCCTAAATGCAAAATCATCCGTTCATTTTACCAGTAGGCCAAACACTTCGATTTTTATGTATTTCATGTTTTTACAGTCACAATTATTTTTAGTCCGAATGTCAGCGTTTGAAGCGCTTTTGTGAATAAATACGCTTATTCAACAAAACCTCTAAAAGTTTTTATGAACGTTTATTTTATGGTTTACTAAGTCTGGTATTTCTCATTGTAGTATTATAGGGCTTACCTGCTCATAATCGCACTTCAAGCATGACGACTGATGACGCTTCCGGCTAATATATCACGCGTACGTCTAGGCAGAACACGCTGTCGATCACGGCCATAAAAACGCATAAAATACGTATGTTTCTATACAATCAAACTACGACTTAGGCGTTTTAATATGCCTAGTAACACTCACATAATACACTATAGACCAGTGCCGGCGCCATAGTTGGAGGTCCCCCCAATACAACTGTAAGGCCCCTATAACGGGAGTCTAGGGCAGAGCCCCCAGCGGGTCAAGCGACAGAGCCCTAGTCAATGGGGCTTCGCCCCCTGAAGCTGGAACACTTTTGTCTTTTATGCGTTCAATGGAAGCTGCAAATTTGCCCACTTTTCAAAAAATTGTAACGCAAAAAAATCAGATACAATTTGTTTTGTCTTTGCAAAAAATGAATTTTAATAGGCCGCAATACGTCACAAATTACTGCACATTAATAAAAGTAATACACTTGTCCATTTCGAGTAAACTTTTTACATGTTTACTTATTTTATATTTTAAATATATTTTTAAACTAAAATTTTTTCATGACCTACATAGCATGAGCCCCCTGAGCATATACGCGAGCCCCCGGGCAATATACTGAGGGCCCTTCCGCCGGATCTGCTATAGACCGTGTTGATATCCATACTTAATACGACTATTATAGTTCTATGTTCATATTACAGTCTCCGTCTCGTATATGTTTTAGTAATAAAATGTTATAACGCGTTTTGATAAAAATATTATATAACAAACAAACGTTTGGTACAAATCGGTTCTGTGTGGCCTAGAGCGTCTGCGATATACAGGCAGGTGAAAGATTTTCTATGTGTAATATACACTCATATCATTCGTCGATAAACCTGTTGTGCTCGCAATAATTCTCATTAAAGATGAAGAAGGTTGTCGATATGTTGTGGTGTGACGTCAGCAGCATCAGCAGCAGCAGAGGTGTGCGGAGCTATTAAATTCAGTCCGCTACCACGCAGATCAATTCCGTCAGCAGATTTGTGCAGAAAGAGTAGAGCACTGGCCCTGCTGGGACAATAAGAAACAAATCCAATACAGTGCTCGTAAACGTGTGCAAACATAAGCCTGCCTCAACCTGCAAGATTGTCAAGTTTCATGTTTACGTTTGAAAATATTAGAAACAAGTCTAGTCCACGGGTTTTCACTGACACAACATACGGTAGCATAATCTCTAGTCCAGGCTTTAAAAATTTACAGCGATCGGCATCGAATGCCTGCGTGTTAGTTACAAATTGGGTCTATTTATTAGGTCAAACTGCAGTTTTGTGCGCGAACTCAAAACGTATCTATTAGTTTTAATGTTCTTACAGGGGCGCAATGTGACATTCTGCTATATTTGTGCTATATAAATATTAAATATTAAAACTGAACTGAACTGGGTACCAATAATTGCAGATCAATCCACAAGTGGATCGGCGGCTTGCAATCTCCAGGAATTTTCAGTGTGACGTACTATAATGTTGTATGAGTTCTACCTACGTAGTACGTAGCAGCGACGATCAATGACGCGTAGCGTCAATCAATATTCAGCGACCAGCCTCCTCAGCCCAGTCAGCCGGACCTGCCTGTACCACCTGTGTGACGTCATGCGTGACGCTGTGTGCGTTCTGTTCTTTCACGTTGTCATCAACACTCTCATTCAGGCTCAATCCACATCACTAGCACACAGTATTAGCTAGCGCTGGAATAAAACTGCTTTAATTTACTTACAGCGATCGACATAAACTGCCTGCTTATTACGACGTAATTATAACTAAATAATCTGGTACTGCTCTTATAACGTATAAAGCTTTCTCTTTTACAGTTTAGCTTCTCGGTATGTAACCAACACCGTGATCAACTCAGCCTTCCATCCCGCGCGGGTATGTACTATGTAAGTCAAGTACCGGTCTCTCTGGCTAAGGTTGAGACGGGGCAGTAACCGCAACACTGTGTGATCCCAGACGGCAAGTAAGCCTAAAGCTTAGTAGTTCTGCGATGGGTTTTAAAAACTACACATAACCTTTAAACTTTTAATCTTTAACCAATTAAGTCAGACCACCATCGAATCGAGCAATCAGCACTGTCGGCAAAGTATAGATCGACCCTAAACGGTCGCAATAGGCTCGGAGACGGACGACACGAATACAAAGACTACCTGATTCTAGTGCTAGCAACCAGAAATCGACTGAAGCAACAATACAATAGCCTCCCAGACGACACGTGCTGCCGCCACACGACAAATGCCCGCACCAGCTTCCTCTAGCGACGTTATAAATCTACCGAACCCAAAACAAACGACTTCTCCTCCCATCGGTAAGTGACATTTTACGCATAGGTTCATGCGCTCTTAGCTTTTTGCTGCTGTGCTTTGGTCAATAGACTTTAAAATGTATTTTGCAAGGTAGTGCAGCAACGCGCTTAAGGTGCTGCGAAACTTTTAACCCTGGAAGTAGGCCTACCGATGTGGTCAAAATTTCCCAGCGGCACTTTTATGTCAGTTATTGTAAGGAAAGAATGCGCCAGGAAACTACGGCTTTATTGCAAATTTTCCGAACGCACGGTAATTTTTTTTCAAAATCGATCAAAATTTGCCAAAGATATCGCTTAGTACTTTTGAGACAAAAGTTTATGGTGACGTGTTTTTGACAGAGTGTGTGTGAATCGTGATCTGTCGCCAGTCGAGACTGCAGTCAGTAAAAAGAGACTGACATAGACACACAGAGAGAGTGCTACTCTAGAATGTCTTTGTCAGACAGCCAGTCGACTCTGTTCCGTAGAGAAGACTATGAGAGCCCGGCAGAAAGACAACATCGCAAGCTCAGACAAAAATACTTTGCCAAGAAGTCGGCAAAGTTCATCCTCACACAGGTAACAGCTCGACACCATCACTGCGCTTATTTAGGTTTTAAAAAAGTTCCCGTACTTCCTGTTGAACCGTTGCCGTCTGGCGAAAAAGTACAGATATGGGAAATACTTTTTTGTATTTTGTATTTTTTGATGACGTTTTGTGTAATATTACACCCCAGACTAACATAATGAATAGCTATCAAAACAGTGCACTGTAACGGACTAGATGCAAACATTTTTGTTTCTGCAAAACTGTAAAACTTTCAAAGCAAAAAAATAGCTACAACAAATTGTATGGGTTTATCACTACATCGCATAGATGTTAAAACATTAATTTGCAAATTCAAAAAAAAGCATACAAACATGTTTTTTTACTTTTATAAAAAAACGCATTAAAACATGCATAAAAACATTAAACTACAGTATTCATTCAAGTAAGAAGCACCGTCAATACGAAAGTCAATAATACTGCTAAAAAACACTTGCTCTGTCTAGGAAGTGGACGCTAAACGTAATTTGCCCATGTCAAATGCATCGCTTTGTACGTTTATGTTTTAACAACAACAAAAACACGACATTAAAAAGCACACAAAACACTTTGAAAATGAAAAAAAAAACATTTAGAAACGTTTTGTAAACTTTTATAAAAAAGCATTAAAACGTTTTTTACATCTATGCTCATCGTTTATTGATCTTCAGACAAGTCGTCGACCGGTCGGTGGGATCTTTTATGACATTTTAGCGCACACTGTCCACGAAGTGTGCCGGTGAAATTTTTAAGACAATTTGTCTGTATTTAGCAAAGATATCGTCGAAATTTTGGTGCCATGCTTTTGACTTAGCGAACCTATAATAGAGCAATTTAGAAATAGCACACAAAAATACACAAATACAAAACAAGCAGTAAAAACAGTAGAAATTTCAGGTAAGAAGACGGAACGCAGTTAGAAACACCGTAATTTTTCATCCTGCTTACTCACATAGTTACGTGCACTTACTTACTTATTTCGCTTGTATCTATGAAAGCAATGTCGAATTGATAACAACGTTATCGCTATTATGTAATGTTGTATGTTGCTATGACAGATCGCGCTGGTGCTGGCCGTCTGCCTCTACGCTGTCATCGGCGGATTCATTTTTCAGCATCTTGAGTCCACCAACGAGATGGAGGAATGCAAGCAGGGAGAGGCCAAGTACACGCCGATGGAGAACGAAACCATCTACAAGATGTGGAGCATATCATCCAGCTTCCGCTCCGCTGACGATAAACCGGTACACAATTACATGCATGTGGACGATACATACTCACATAGGCCTACATACATATAGGCTTAAAAACAGACACAAAACATGCAATGCGGTTAAAATGTCTGTCATTAAACGTCAGGGATCTAAAAGACAATTTAAAAGTGCTTAAATCGAACACACGAAAAACTTGCGAAAAACTCTAGAAAAAATTTAAGAAAAACTAGACTTACAAAATACTAGTAAGGGAAACCTATAAAAACTTTAAGAAAAGTCGCACGTAACAAACTTACACTCTTGAAAAACTTGAGAGAAAGATCTGATAAAAAAAATCTTAGGAAAATGTGAAGGAAATTGCGTAGATCACAGAGACACATCAACACTATAACATATAAGCTTACGGCAACATTAGGCCTAACTGTTGTGCGACGTAGTTTGCGGTGACGGAGTTTCAGAAGCAACTGGTCAAGTTTCGTGACGACCTTCTGGCAGTGGGTTTTGACGGCACAAACTGCACGGCCAAGGATTACCCAGGAGGTCCAGGTTATCAATGGTCATTCACTGGATCACTACTCTTTGCAACTACCGTCTTCACCACTGTCGGTCAGGGCGACCTACTGCTACGATTGTTTTCATTCGTTCGTTTGTTCGTTTAGTTGACATTCTTGTTGACATTCTTCGGTCTGCAAAATATAGTATAGACCGTTAATTAAAAGTACAAATGTTTCGTAACTTCGTCAGTTTTAGTTTCAGTTTATTCAGCTACTGACTGACGTTATACGAGATTCTTTTGTATACGCAGTCTCCGGAAACTTTGCGATAGAATGAGATTCCACCGCACTCTCAACGTGCTGCTGCACTACCTTGCGAAATGAAAATATCCGAAAGTTCGCTAAGCCATAAATAGTCAATGTAATTTGCTGCACCGTTTATTTGAAACAAAATTGAATTAAAAACACTTTAAACAAATGAGCTGTTTGAAATCAGATTTAATGTACTTGCTTTACTTTTGCTAGCAGGTTACGGCAACATCGCTCCGAAGACATTCTGGGGTCGACTTGTCTGCATCGCGTACGCAGTGCTGGGAATTCCCCTGATGCTGCTGTGTCTGGCCAACATCGGTGAAGTGATGTTTAACGACAGGCGGGTCAAATCAGAGGACCAGGTACCAGATCGATGACGTCAATGACGCGACAAAGAACGGGAAGTTTGTCTATATGTATTAAAAGTGTGGAGATCTCATCGGTGACGTCATTACGGGCATGACGACGAGGAACCGGAAGTCGGTCGACGTACCGGAAGTCGGGCAGTGTTGTCATCGATGACGTCATGAGGAGTACGACTAACACGACGAGGAGCCGGAAGCAGATCGATCGTCGGTGAAGTGATGGCAAACGTGTTCCGCTACGCGTACGTCAACGTCTGCTGCTGCGCCTGCGAATGCTTCCGCCGACGAGTCATCAGACCGCACTCTGGACGCCCGGGCACCCACAGTGACCACGCCGCTAACGATACCGAGGCCTGGAAGAACCGCTACAATCGTGAGAGGGAAAACGGCGGCACAGATACAGCGGCGTCGACTGGCGACGAGCACGTCGTCGACGACTTCGACGACGAAGATGATGATGGTGAGCCCTGGGGACAGATAAACGGAGAGACAAACGGACGGACAGACGGACGAGCAATACACGTAATGCGACCCACATACACAGGAACTTCGATGACGAAGAAGACGATGACGACGATCAGAAGATTAGTGTGCCGCTGACAGTCACCGTCGGCATGCTGGCTGGATGATTTTACACCGAACACTCACAGCCAGCCAGCCAGACCCGTGGCTTCACCGCAGTAACAACGTATGAGGTATGCTGGCTGGATTCATCTTCATGGGAGCTCTGCTGTTTGGTGTGCTCGAAGGATGGGATTGGCTTACGTCCGCTTACTGCTGCTTCGTCACCATCTCGACGATCGGTTTCGGCGACGTCGTTCCAGGCTCGAAGAACTTCGACACAGTGATGACCATAGTTGATATACTCACATCATAGCCGGGTGGGTAGAACTCTAACGAAAAACTTCGACACTACAGTCGGACAGCTAAAGATGCTGGTCGCTGCCGTCTACATGGTGTTTGGTATGGCATTGCTGTCAATGGCCTTCAACCTGCTGCAGGTTTTTAAAAAAATATTTTATTTCATTTCTTTAATTTTGCCGCAAATGTACTAAGACACGGTTAGTGAGAGTTTTTATCTAGTCTTGCATTTCAAATAAACAAAATTCCCAAGGTTTCTCAAGAACCTCATGATAGACTACAATAAATGAATGATACTGTATCCACTGGTAGGCCTAGGCCTTCGTTATAGAGTTTATGGTAGTCACTTGACCTTAATAAAAAATTTTACCGGTGAATTTTGTTTCCAAATCATTAACAATTTGAATGACTGGTCGTGCTATTTTCTATTTAATCGTTAATTTTTGCAACATTAAATTATAATCAGTAATTAAGTATACTGTGTTATATCTGATTTCAGGAGGAGATGGTGGGAAAGTTCAAGTGGCTCGGTACCAAGCTGGGAATCATCAAACCGGATGATGATGACGATGACGACGTTGATCTGGTGCCACCGCCTCAGAGAGCAGTCGCAGCGCCCGGAGCTCCACCGATGACGCAGCCTGTGTCCACAGCACCCGCGCCGTACTTCAACCCAGCCCTCGATAAGAACAAATAAGCAAGGACGCCAAGCGACTGGCTGCTTTCATATAGGGGCGTTTACTCCATTGACCAGCTGAGTTTTCAGGACACGGAACTGCAGTGTGGAAAAGGGAAGGGGAAGAAAGAATGGGGCGGGAAGATAAAAATGGAAAGGAGGAAAAAGAGGGAAAAAGTAAGGTTAATGCGACTTGTGGGGAGGTTGCTTCCTGTAATTCTGGCGCTGATGGGTTTTGACACCCCTGCCTACATACCATACTTGTAACAAACGTTTATAAGTTTATTTGCATGAAAAAACGCCTCTACCTTTTCTTATTTTTCTAACTTTATTTTTTTTGAGTAAAACGGCCAGTCTGAAAATACTGAAGATAGGCAGTGTGAGCTCGTGCGACTGTGGAATAGCCGAACAGGCACTGTATGAAATGTATCAATTCAGTCAATTGTCTGCTGAATATAAACTTCTATCATGTGTCGTTTTTTTCATATGCCTTCAAGCATCTGCCTTCAAGCGTCAAACTGCAGTGAGCTATTATGTTGCACGAATCTAACTGCCTTTTATTTATAAGTTTTCTTATGCTTGAAATTACGCATGTGCACGTGTGCTATTACGTAGGCCTAATGAAGCAAGTTGTTGTCATATTGTATGACATTGAAAAAGTGATTTGCAATATTCTGGTTATGTTATACGGATCACTGCGACCCATCTGTCTAAAAACGACGTTAGTTCGAGCAGTGGTCAAAGTAAAATAATTATACAGCATATCATTGTGTATGTAAAAACGTAAAACGTAACGTAAAGTCCTTCCCGAGCCTTACGTCGGCGACGCTGATCTCCGTTTCCTAAGGCCCTCAGTCAGACACCAGTTTTTACACTGCGAGACCACGGATACGGGGCCAGTGTATCGCGCGGTGTGCCTGTTTTCGTCCCAGCGGTGAAGCCGGTACCAAATTATACTGCTTGGTGATAGAGGCTCATGTGTGTGAAGAACTTGACTAAGGTCGTTACCTGGCAGTGTCCCGGTGTGGAGTCGAACCTGCGCCTCTGAGTTACCTCAGGACTACAAGTCCGACACGTTACCGTTAGACTACCGAGCCACATAGCCTGTAGTTTCTGGAGTACGAAGGTTCATGTTGTTTTCCAGTTTGCCGAGCCCTCGTGGAATATTTCGCCTGAAAAACCTGCTTCGTGCTCAAGCCTAGCTAGACTGTTGGCCGCGGCCATGTTCCGTGTGTCCTAAATGTTCAGCCATGCGTGACCAAGTCTACAGTCGTGGTCAGCTGCTGGGGCTATGGCTGCAAGCCGAGTACAGCTTCACTGATGTCACTCGCCGCCACGTGTGGTCTGCGAGGCTTGGGCGTGAGAGGTCCAGGTCCCGCGATTGTTGCGGAGGACATCATCAACTTGCAGCCGCTGCCCATCGATCAGCTGATCGACAACTTGACATCGTCTTGCTGCTGTTTGCTGGATGACCTGCGACGTTTGCCTGAGATGCCGTTCAGATGTGGATTGTGTGTGGCGCCGCTACTTTGACAACCACATTTTCCACATGTCTTGGACGTTCGTCAGGCCACCTGACATTGTCGCACGTGACACACTGTCATGGTTTCCAGACAGTCATACATAGTTTGTCGTGACTTGCGGTTTTATTTGTGGACTTTGCGGTTTTTTTGCTTAGGCCACGTTAAAAATCGTAATGTAATGTAACATTGTGTAAGACTTATGTACATACCGAAAATCCACCCCAACATATTTTTGCCGTTATTTCGATTATACCATAAAATTACTGTCTGGCAGAGCCACAAAAACGAGTACGCACCACATAGGCTTAGAGACGAGTCGCATTTTAAATTAATGGCTATGAAAACCACAGGTAGGCTACATGGGGTACAGAATTTCGTCACTGAGTATTATACGCTGACCCGGGTAATGTTGCAAATCGCTGTGATTTTGATGTATGAAGCATGCAAAGCACTAGGCCTAATGCACAGTTGGTTTTAATTGTGCGATTGACAACTTGAATGCATTATTAGTTTGTGTTATTAAGCTTATTCAATAGTTGAAGTGTGAAAAAGAACGCCGAGACATGACGTGACTCCGTTAAGAACTACGCTGTATGCTAAAAATTTCATATTATACCGGTTGTCTTAGTGTAGGCTATCTCCAGTCATTTCGGTAAAAAAATTCACTGTTGAAATATGTGTCGCAGCCAATATTGGGATGTCCTGTTGAGTGGCCAAGCTAGCCACGATGAACATCGCAATACTTTAGCTGAAAATCATCACATCAGTGAGAAAAGCAGAAAAAGGCAAAAAAAATTATCGCTTGCTTGCTACACTATCGTTCCAAAAGAAGTGTTCTGTGAGGCTAAAAATGCACCAAATTAATTTTCTGCTGGGGCTCGAACCTGAACCGAACTGTGGCTGCTTCCGACCTGCCCCTACTCGGCTGCGAAGGGGTAACCTCCCTTCCCATTCCCCATCCACCGGCCGCCGCAGTCGTTCTCGGCGCCACGACTTTTCGGCCACCCCAATAATGACGGATCGATGGAATGACTGAGAGGGTGTTTACGCGATCCAGCAAACGTCCAGCAAATCTATTCATAATACACGTGCTAATGCTGGACGTAATTTGCTCGATCGTGCAAACACCCCGTGACGTTTCGCGCGTGGCCTGGACATTTCGCAGTTTGCACCCGAGACGTTTGGCGCCTTGGACGTTTCACCGACCAAAAACTGCATGCAGACGACGGCGAAAACGGACGGGCGGACGGCAAAAGCGATCGAGAAGACGACTGGGAAAATAACGCAGAAAAAAGACGTCGTTTTTGCCGTCCGTCACCTGCTACGTCCATTCGTCCTCGCCGTCTCCCGCAATTTTTAGTGTGTAAAACGTGCTGGAGAGGAAACGTCCTGATATCGGTCGACGCTAAATTATTATCGAGTGAGAACAACGAAAACAGAACAAAAAAAGAAGAAAAATTCAGCACAAGGAGACAAAAACTCTAAAAACAAAAATGCGTACAAAAAAACCTAAAATCAACTTCTTCACTGGCAAAAATGTTATGATAAAAAACGATAACGTTTGACGTCTGACGAATATAACAGAATCTAGGGTATATGAAGTATTAAATAAACGAAGAAACCAATTTAGTTACTTACACGTATTCCATTTATTCAATAAACGGAAATACACAGACATTAATACTCGACCGAAGCGATAAACAGAAACAGCGACTACACTGACATCGACGCACCACAACACTTACAGGATGGGCCAACAAACGAACTATTTTCAGCGTTAATAACCTAGCGACGGTTGGTGACTCAAAGGCGTGTGATGTGTCAAAAGTTTCAGAATTTCGTTTAGAAAAAAATGTAGAACTTGCAATTAAATATTCTTAATCTTCACAACCTCTGAAATTATGTTGAATTCGACAGTAATGCTTGCGCTCGACTCAGCTTTCCTTCCTCGTGCAACAAAACTTTTAACATATCACATGCCTCTCTACCAATAACCGTTGCCTAGTTACCGATGCATAAAAATAGTCTGTTTTTGGCCCACACTGTAGAATATTAGCAAACACTCAAGAACAATAATATACTGAAGCAACAACATCGATGACAAAAACAATTCTTCACAATTATCTCACATAGATCAGAACTCATATCATATCAGTCCTTCACTGCCCTGAAAAAGTTGTGCAGACAAGCAAGCAAAACCTCAACTCAAAACAAAGAAAAATGTGGAATGCTACCAGTATATACGTTAAGCGACACGAGCTGCAAAATCACAATACAACATCTTATCACAGTGCGAATGGATGATGACAAAAGCGCCGTAAAGATAAATAAATAACTGACTGAATGAGAAAAAAATGCATGGAACACATGATAAAACCCAAAGTGCAATTATGCCCAAACTCTAGGCCTGCTTGCTTCAATTTGTTGCTGATATTTGTACACAACCTGTACAAAAAAAATTCACAACAAACCCAAGTAATGGAGTATGAGACTTAGGCCTAAAATTCCTGCTATTCCGGTTTGCGTCCATCCGTAAAAACCTCCATCAATATAATTTTTCATTGGACTCACAAAAATAATGGTGCAGTTTTTAGTTTGCTTTCAAAGTTGTATTGGAAAAAACTGTTTGCATCTAGTCTGCTATGCTCCAGCACCCTTACAGTAGTTCTTATGAAACTTACTTGGTGTGTAAATTTGTTTTAATCAGTTGTTGTGTAATATTACACAGCATGTCACAAAAAGAACATAGAAACTGAAAAACAATTTTACCACCCCATCCCTACTTTTTCACTGAACTGCAACCGGAAGCACAAGAATCTTTTTTTAGGTCTCCTACATCTCACGGCAGAAGCAGTGAGAGATGCAAGCGAGTGAGTGAGCAGGGTTTAACGTCCCGCCCATCACAGATTAGGTCATTTCAAGGACAGCCTTTCCAGGCGGGACTGCAAATTAATAACAGAACAAAAAGTTTCACCTTTATGAAACACAAAAAACGACCTAAACCTAAAACTGAGAACTGACGATTATAATTGTGCTATGTAATGGTAATGGCAGTTCTAATAATCTTCCCTGTTATCCTCCAGATGGTCATTAATCTCAGAATGCTGTCTATTGGAGGGCAGGGGAGAGTGAGAGACGCAACTGACATGCATCTTGGACGTAAAATAAAAACAAAAAATGCAATTAATTCATCTCACTAATAATGGACATCTAGCGCAATAATAACAACGTAAATGGACACTGTACAACGAAAAGTTTAAATATTAAAACAAATTATGAATAATGAACTAAATGAAAAAAATGTGAAATACGTGATAAACCCAAAGTGCATTTATACAGCATATGAAAAAAAGCAAATGGAATAATTATGTAACTAGTAAACACATAAATACATCTTAAATAGTCACAACATCTAACATGTTAACACTAAATGTGAGTGGAATATGTGCGGAATGGTTAACAGAAAAACCTTCAAAAAGTATTACACTGCATTACATTCATAACTGACAAACTGAATGAAAATTCATGTACACCGTGTCTCAAAAAAAACATCCCTGACATATTTGACCGTAGCTTTAAAACCAATTATCAGATTTTGATAGTTTTTGGTACGAATATTCCTGACACAACTTTCCATCAAATGACCGTTCAGTTTTCCACCTCACCCAATGTATGCTTCTGCACTACCTGGAAAAATCAAATCAAGCGAAATACGTGTTGAAATAAACAAAAAACTGAAAAACATCCCAGACATTATCAATCGTAGCTTGAAGAAAGATTAGCAGATTTTAATAATTTCCAACAGAAAAATGTCTGACACCACTGGCTATAAAATAAGTGTTTTAGTTTCCACCTCACCCAACGTCTGCTTTAGCACTACCTGGGGAAATCAGACCAAGCATAATATGTGTTAAAATGAATGCAAAAACGTTCATAAATTCCATCTATCCTAATCTCTGGACCCCGACAGCCAGTCTATTACAAAGTTTGACTGTCATGCAGCAGTGTGTCTACCAGCTGAAGTTTAGAAATGTTTGTGAAGTCAAGAAGTGATACAGCTTTGATTGGTCTGGAGCAGAACATTATCGATACTGCTGTCAATGAATAGAGAAAGCGTCTCCTTGCCTGTGTTCGCATAGTGGGCCAATACTTCAAGCAATTTTACTGCAAGCAGTTAAAAAATGGACAACTGGACAAAATGTCAGCCAAAGTGTCAGAAATGTGAACAAGATGTGTTTTTACGCTTTATGTTAATTAAACAATCCTATCGCATCAGATAAAAAAGTGATATTTTGCTGGTTGTGGTTTCCCCAGGTAGTGCAGAAACAAAAATTGGGTGAGGTGGGAAACTGAATAGTCATTTGATGACAAGTTGTGTCAGAAATATTCGTTCCAAAAAAAATCAAAATCTGATAATTGGTTTTAAACTTGCAGTCAAAAATGCTGGGGATGTTTTTTGAGACACAGTGTATATATAGCTACAAAAAGACAGACAATGACTACAGAAAACAATGCAAATATTTTCTGATTAATAGCATAATACATATATAGCATAAACATGCAACACAAATGCATTAACAAAATTATTATTATGCACAATGTTGCTTAAAAAGTAACATAAGTGCAAACGAAACTGACACCTCAAACACAACCGGAAAAGACTTAAGATTTGAATAAATCAGTCTTCAAATAATAAATAAACAACTCGTTACACAACTTCAGCAATGGCCATTGCTGTGACAAACATCCAGAAACATTGTTTCTAAAATATTAATAATAAACACATTTTTGACTTTTTAAAAAAATCATAATTTTCATTACGTCCAGAAAGCTTAATATGTTTAACAAGAATGATTTCATTGACTAATAAATGAAAACAACTAGTGTGATAGTGTAACTAACAATAACAGGTTGATTTAACCTTGCTTAAAAGTAATAAATTTAATGTATTCATTAAGCTAACTACAGTACTTGAAAGAACAATACCTTCAACAATGCATATGACTAAATAAAACTAATGCTAAACATACAAATAAATGAATAAATAGAGAAATAAATTAAACATACAAAGTAAACAGAACACTTTTTTGAACAATGCATATATAAAAAAGCATAAATACATATGCATGTGGCTACAGACAACAAACGAATCACAGCAAGAGTATAATGTTTGATTATCAACACCCTGCTTAACATACATGTATGTCCAACTAAAATCATATGATTATCAGCAATCAACAGCTGTTCAGTTGCTGCAATTAAAAGTTTAATACACAGTAAACTATAAGCATATTTCGGCCAAGTGCTGACACATTATGTGGCCATTCATCTAACTTCACACTGATGTTTGAAAGTGAAAAATGACACTCCAGTAACACCTGCTCTGGGAAACGTTCACACCAATTTTGGCTGTTCCAAATATCGTTTTCAAATTAGAAGACTCTGTGGGATGTTGAGACCAATGGGCAATGGGTGAGTAGGGTTTAACGTCCCACCGAACACAGTATAGGTCACTTCGAGGATGACCTTTTCAGGCAGAATGCACACAAACACATAATAAAAAAACAGTAAGTTTGACCTTTACAATAAAGAAACAAAAAGTTTTAAAACCTTTACAGAAACACAAAACATGAAAACCTAAAATTGTAAGAACTCCATTGTACGTATGGATAACATAATGGCAGTTCTAATAATCTTCCCTGTCCAGACAGTCATCAATCTTATAATGCTGTCTATTAGAGGACATGGACATAGGCCACATAAAAAGTTACAAAAACTGATGGCTTTAATCTTAAAACCATTTTAATGTGATCAGTGAAATATCATTACAATGACTAGTTCATAAGCAACAAAGCACAGTGCACAGATGTGGTGCATGACAGTGTAAAATTTCAAACAATGAGATCAAAGTACCATCACAAAAAAGACGACAATGGTATGGACAAAACGGCTGGTGAGCTAAGCAGCAGATGATTGTGGCATTGATAACCAAGAATATAGCAAGAAGATAGTCTGTAATGCAATGCAAAGAATCCGTTCATGTAAAAACTTCTAATCTGATGAGAACTGCTACTGATGGCTTTATATAAAATGCTCTTACAACGTATAGCAACAAAAACTACTTAGCTGTGCACATTTGACAATTTTTTTCAACCCTGCACGAGTCACGTTCCTGAACATAAGTGTTCCTGTAAAAATGTTCTTGTCACGAAGAACAGATTCAAAGTAACTGACTGTAGTAAGACAACTTCCAGTTTCTGTTCAACCAGTCAATGTTTATGGAGCTACACTGAGTCTAGAAAGAAACTTATGAAAATTCTTAAAGCAGAACAAAGAACTGAACTGAACTGAACTGAACTGAACTGAACATACTTAACACACTTTGACTAATATACTGGAATAAAATGAACTAAACGACCAGTTCATTTGCTTCGTAAAGTCAGCACAACAAAACTCAACTAGTGTTTTAGTTCAGTTTAGTTGTGCCACTTTTTTCACTCCTTAGACCTAACTGAACTAAGATTTTAGCTCAGTTCAAATCATTTCTGTTGCGTTGTATGTTTTTTGTCTTTAAGCAGCAAATATCTGTGGCCCTCATCCTGTACATAACTGTTAACTGATAGTCCATTTGCCACAATATACTCAATGTCTTTGTATGTTGCAGACAGTACCCAAACTGTACCAACTTACAATAACTGTTGATAAACGGTAGTGGGTAATCATCGTTTTTTTTGCATAATGAAATATTTAGGTTTTCTTTAAAAAATTGCAAAACACACAAGAATTCAAGCATGAATTTGTCTTATGCCACTGATTTTGGGGCATCCCGCCACTTCTCTGTTCAGACTACAGTCCCTGCTTGTAAGCAGTTAATAGTACCGTGGTCGTTTGTCCACCATGTACAGCATTACATCATTCAGAGGTCTTTTGACCGCCCCACCGCTATTAACAAGTGCATATCCTCCCGTCCCCACAGTATCACCCGGCACAACAGACTGCAGTGGATACAGACTACTAGCACCAGCCATAGCAGCTGCACCACCACCGAGCACTGAAACATCGCGACCAGCCGGGGAGCCGTATGGGACATACTTCAGCTGCTGCGGCACTGAAGCCCCGAGAACCGCAGATGTTGGGTCAAGGGCAACCGTGGCGTCCACAACCCCAGCGGGCAGTGGGCGGAGATAAGAAGCAGAACCAATCGGACCGGATGCTTGGTACTGAAGTCCGGCTAGAGCTGCCACGTTGGTGCCAACTAGGTCTGCAGGGAGTGTGAATGGCGCTGACCTGGCACCGGGTGCTGCCAATGCAACATAACCACCGCCACCACCACCAGTGCCTTGTGCCACTGCAGCAACGTTGGCAGCCATCGTTATTTTTGGCTGCGATGGTGCAGCAAGAGCTCCACCGTGACCCGGTGCTGCCGCCGACAGTGGGGTAATTCCCAATGATCCGGGAGAAATACCCAGGGCCCCAGCGGGATCGATACGAGCAGATGATGCAGCACTGAGAACACCACCCAAACTGGCAGGGTCCACAATGTTCCGTCCGCCAGCCCGTCCAGCTGGGGCAGGGCAAACATTCGAGTGGCTGGCAACTGGCAGAGCTGACCCTCCGCCCATGAGCGCCACATTCTGCAGGGCTGCAAGCTGCTTGCCACGTTCCTGTGACTCAAGTCGAGCGTTGATCTGCGCGATCACCCGCTGAAGGTTTGCATCGGGAGATTCAGCTGCCGGGATTTCCGAGGCCCCGCTACTGCCGACAGTGGTCTTGGACCCCAAACCAACACCACCAGTCGCCTTGGGCGTCCCCACACTGTCTCCAATGTTGCCCAGGACTGATACTGTTGATGAAGCTATGGGTTGTGCTGAGATTCTCTGGGATCGGCTCAGACTATCAACACCAGGTGCTCTTTCTATCAGCTGCATCATCATAATCCATCGACAGATCAGCTACAGGTTTTTACAGATTGGTTAACCGAGCTATAAACTTTCAAAAGTAAACAATAAGTTAAAGCCAGCTTATAGTTCTTAACCAGTTTGTAAAAATAGTCACCTGACTGATATGCATAATCACGTTTCTGAAATAACTAGCTGTTCAAAAACTGTCCAGTCCACTAATTGTCCACAGACTGATCAACTGTGCTGCAACATGGCAGTAAACTTGTATTATACGTGATTAATGCACAGTTTCTGATATTAATGAAAGATCTTACTGCAAAGCAATCAATCTGAAACACTCAAGGTGTTTACTAAACAGGTTTACGACAAAATGAATCTGTTCACCCAAAATAGCGATAGCTGGCAGTCTGCAGCGCTGTCGCTAGATCGGTAGCAGGCCTATGCTATCTAACTCAAATCCAGCATGTGCTAATTAATATTCAAAAAGTGACCATCTGTTTACACAACCACATGATTAGCACAGCCCAATAACCAAGCTTTCATCACAGAGCAGCTGTAGTTACCTCTGCGGTTACTAACTGAGCTGTACAAAACAAGAGTAAAGTGATACAAAGATACCGTACCTGGCCATCGGCTTTGGCGTTAATCCTTTGTATAATGTTCTGCAGTTGTGGCGGTATATCTGTTTTCAGTGGCTCAATGTCATCAATATTCTGAACCACTCCATCCAGTGTGTACGTCACAATGGCATATGGCAACAACTGGCGGGGTCTCAGCAGCGGCTGTAGAAGAGCGTTAATGTCATACAGGTAAACCTAAACACATGCAGGTAAGCTGTAGTATTCCTAGCAATGGTAATATAAGTAGTAGCAGTAGAGCAGCAGTACATCATGATGGCATACAGTAGCAACTAGCGCAATCTCAGAAAAAGTTGCAGCACAGCATTAGCAATTACGTCCCACAGTTAGACCTAAGAACAAAGATAGCAAGTTGTAGTAGTAATAGCAACAGCAGCAAAAGCAGCAACAGCAGTAGTAGTTACGATGGCATAAGGCAGCAACTGCCTGGGTTGCAACAAAAACTGTGGAATAGTATAAATCTCATACAGGTAGGCAGACTTAAACGCACACATAGTTAAATCATCATCATCATCATAGAAGTCTGATATGGTCAAAATAGCAAATGTTAATTATTAGTATATAACCAACCACCAGAGTCAACTAACCTTTCATCCCATAAAGCTAGGCAAATTGAAAACCACCCTGTCTGGCTGAGGTTAAAGCAGGGCATATTCACCTGTGTAGGGCTGCAGATAACACTACATGATCCCATACAGCAGGTGATGCTCCACGGTCATGAGATAATTTAACATTAAAGCTACAGAAAAGCTTGAACCTTTAGTAGTAGTCTGGTAGTAGTATTACCTGTGAGCGGTCAAACTGGCTCTGTAATGATTCACTCTTTGACGGGGGTAACACAGACACATGACAGTCGAAACCTTGTGTTGGTTGAATGAAGTCGGCGGATGATGCCACGCGAGGAATTGCTGTTGTGTGTCTGCCCAGCATGTACTGTGACAAACATCAATACATATTCTCCGCTGATAAACCGGAATCATCTTAGTGAAATTGCACATGAATATTTATCATGAGTTAAAATGCAGCGTTGTCTAATATTTTTGAGTGTAGAATATTTAACGCCACAGAATTATTGCACCATGTGACACTGTGTCAAATTATGATGCAAATGTGGGTAATCTAAAAATTATGGCATTTAACATGGTAATGCATCGATGCAAATTAGATGCAGTAGAAAATGAGTGCACCTTGAATAATTGTAGTCTCTTTGCCATCCTTATGGCCAAAATTAAACGTCAACGTAAGTGAAAGTGCTGACAAAAAACTGTAACACAGTTTTTTGAGACACAACGAAAATACATGTGCAAAAACTGTTATACTATAAAACACTGATGTAAATATGTAGCTTATCAATCAATCTCAAGGTACAAGATTATTAAAAACACACCTTGCAGACAATGAGGCGAATGACGGGTGATCCTGAGTACTTGACCACAGCGTGGCTGAGACAGACATCGGCATGACGACACAGGTAAACACCCATGCTGCTGTAGCCGAGGGCATTGTAGTCAGAGTCACGTGTTGTAAAGCCGCTAGCACACACGGACTGGACTACGCTCGATGCGTTCTCTACAGTGAAGCCAGACTGCTCTGCAAGCTCGTCCGACGTACGACCCCGCACTAGGCATTCCTCACGCTTCTCTATAATAATAATTAACCAAGCAGTTGATCAGTTAATGAGAGCCGACTGTGTGAACACAAATCAACAGACACTCTTGAATGCTTCTCTACAATCACAATAAGTGAATGAATTGATGCAGGCATCCGGTCGTGAGCGACAAAGCACCCAGGTGAGCCCGTTATCGTTAGACGTCCGCGCTGGTTTTGGTGCTGGTCAGAAAACTGAACCGTACAGAACCAAAGCTGCAGTTTTCCCCAAAACCGAACCTAAACCAACCGACCTCGGCCACTGTGAACACAACACTAATACAAATGTGTAAAACATTTTTTTGCTTTTTGTTCTACAAGCACACCAAGCACATTCGAGGTTATTACTTTAATGCATACAAATTACTTACTTATTTATTAATAAACAAATCAGTCAGTCAGTCAATCAATTGATCAAGTTTATTTAAAAAAACCAGTTTTCTGTTAGCGGAAACTGATAGCAGCAATCCATTTACAGTGTTCTAAAATGATAACATGATAAATGAAAACATTATACACAGACCTTCATAGACAGCCTCAAGACCTTTGTTGTGAATGAGCTGAACCTTGGCTGGATGCCACTTGCTGTCATACTCGGCATCAAGATATGAGTCACGAATGATATCCTTCAACTCTTCAGCAGCCTTACTTGCCAAGGCCACTTCCTCCAGTATCTCACCTAGATAATATATCCACCACCAACTCCAACAGTATTTAGTTTATCACCCATACTGCCTCATTTTTTTCTCTAAATATACACAGAGTCTCAACATAAAACATGGCACTATTAATTTTTTAAATAGCTCTGTAAAATATCAGCCAATTTTGATAATTAAATTTTGATAATTTTTGGCATGCAACATCAAGAAAAAAAGCACTAACCTTCTTCTGCCATATCACGAAATCCTGTATCTGCCTGCAAGGCTGAAACACAAACAGCAACATACAATTATCGTTACAGTAATTTGTTCTGTTATACTTCCCTAGATTCACTGAATAAATCATGCAGTCTTCAGTCATCCCAATTAGCCTCACAACCTATCATGTAATTTACAGCAACTTTAAAATAAATAAATTATCTTTAAAAACTGTGTCCATAACTTGGCTCTGGCAGATGTTCAAGACTCCACTATGTCAGTGAGAACAAATGCATAGACCATAAGACCTGTGTACTATGCAACATATTATTCGGCTAACAACTAAACTGTAAACTGTACTCCACCTTTACTGGTGAAAGGGCGTCATGACCCTTCCGTGAGGAGCGAGGGACATGCCGACAGTCGTTATGGCATTGTGACTGTTGGCATAACACGTCTACAGTTCACACTGGGTGACTTCACTTTTTGACTTAGACTTTCGCTGAGCCTAAACTTTGGTCTAAGTACCTACTTAAGTCATAAAGTGAAGTAATTTCGCTGAGCGAAAACATGGTGACTAACACGGATAGCTTAGTAAATTCAATAATAAACGCCGTAATGGCTACACAATAACGTAAGACGTTACGTAATTACGTCATTTGCATGTGCGGCGCAATTAAATAAGCAAGTCCAAGCGTAACTAGATGATTTATTTCCTGTTAGGTTTACCACTTTTCCGCCTTTTTAATCATTTAGTTGAACTTTGGTCTAAGTACAGACATTAGCGTTCAGCTTTAGCTTTGGCTCAGCGAAAGTCTAAGTCAAAAAGTGTTGTACTGTTATATCTTGTCGTGACTTTGGTGTTACAGTTACTCGTGACTTGTCATCCTCTCAGCATGTAAATGAAATAGTCAATAAAACCCACCAGAGAGCAAACCACATTATTCGTTGTTTTGTTTCAGGCCACATTAACACCTTGATAAGGGCATTCATTGTGTATGTGCGCCCAATTTTAGAGTACAACAGTGTTGTATGGTCGCCTAGTTTAAAGAAAGATATTGACTTAATTGAGAAGATGCAAAGACGGTTTACAAAGCAACTGTTTGGGCTTAAAGATTTAATCTACAAGAAGCGTTTGGTGCATCTGAATCTTCCTAGCTTAGAGCTGCGCCGGCTGTATCTGGATCTTATTTTGTGCTATAAGATTGTGTTTGGTCTGGTGTGTGTCAACTTCAATGATTTTTTCACGTTTAGCCCCTCCTCTCAGACGAGAGGGCATTCATACAAATTATATAAACCTAGATGTACAAATTCAGTTCGTCAAAACTTTTTTGTTGAAAGAGTCATTGATGTCTGGAACTGTTTACCACCCACAGTCAGCTTTTCTTCTCTTTCCTCATTCAAGAGATCACTGAAGAATACTGATTTTACGCCCTATATGAAATGTTCTGTGTAGGCCTGCTGCTATTTTTGTGCGTTTTTATTGCTTTTATGATTTGATTTTATTTTAACTTGTTTCAGTTGCCGTGCTACTCTCGTGTTTGTGTATTTAGCTTAGGAAGGCTACCGTAAGTGCTCTATGAACCTGGTATGTCTTGCCGACTGTATGTTTGTGTCAACTTTGTGCACTATGTTATGTTTGCTGGCAAATAAAATGATGATGATGAAGTCGCCCACTGTCAACTACCCGACATGGTCTGGACTCTGGAGTCTTCAACAAGTTTGACCATCTACTGAAGAAGAAGTATCAAAAATAATACAATAACAAAAAAAACAAACAAACAAAGAACACTATTATCAAACATACTAGAAATAAATACAAAAATAATCGCCTTCGTAAAGAAATAAGCTTTTCTTGTTGTTTTCTGCTTAATCATACCAACTATAAAAATCCAAACTCAAAGTAAGTAATCGAATGTCGCTGGCTTTTTTTGGGGGGGGGCGACCATTAAGCTGTAAGATTAAAGATAATAATCTTATCAGATGGCAGCATCAATCATCGATTTCGCCTTTTACCGAATTTTTTCGGACCTAGTTACAAGGCTTGGGTCAATAGTTTTATTTATAGATACAAACCCGCATTGCCGTCGTGACAGCGCTGTGCAAGCAATATAGCACATGCCGGCGTCGGAAGAGATCGCCGTGCTTTAGGGTTGAGCCAAACATCGAGTACCCGATCGAGTTACTCGAATTTTTGGACTTTCAGAAAAATGATTGATCAAAACGTTCGAATACAAATCAGAGCGACAAGTAAAAATGTTTTAAATGGCGTCTAGAAGTACCGTAGATAAGATCGAGTGTGTGCTGCAATTAAGAATGTTTGGAAAAGCGTTCCAAATAGGCCTGGATTTATCGGCATGTCCAAAAAACGTCTTCAGTAAGTTGACATTCTGATCCGCGTCACTTGCAGCTGACCACGATTTGCAGATCGGATGTTAGTGGCTAAACATGTTGGAGACAAATCGGCAGAGATTGATCATTCTATAGAGTAAGAAGTTCTATGTCCACAATTGAGGGGTTCCGTGGACATACCAGGTATGTCGACATACCTGGTACTTGCTGGAAACTGCATATTCGGCTTTAGCACAGTCCGTACTATCTACCTCTGCAAAATTCTGAATAAAAATGTTAAAATTAAGACCCCCTTATCTTTCAATAACCAGGTATGTTGCTGGATTTTTCGTACTTTTGTGCTGATTTTTCGTTATAAACCAGACAATTTAACTTACTTTGTTAGTTGCTGTTTATGGAGTGTTCAGCGGCAACAAACTGAGAAGAATAAAGCAGATAACAGAACATGCCTGATTTTTGCTGACTATTGGTTGTGTAAGTACTTCAGAAATTTAATTCGGTAACTGAACATACCCTGTATATACTGGACTTTTGACATCTACTTCACACTGAGATGCGGGATAAATGAAACAGCAAGTGAGAAGTAGGCCCCCTTAAATTCAGCTAGGGGATCTGGGGGAGCGCTGTAAGCTCCCCCAGCGGGGTCTTGAGGCAACAATTTGAATGACTTTCCTGAGAATCAGTTGACCAAATTTTATGCAGTTGACACAGTAAATGTATATAACAGTCATTTGCTTACGGTCTCTTTTTCTATGTCTTCACAGCATCCTATATATAGGGGAAAGTGGCCCAAAACGGGCCCCTTACCTAAAATGGGCCCAACGGACTGTTGACGACACCTAACGAACTGCATGATACTAATCAGTGCGCAGGCTACCAGCTTACTGGTATGAATATTTATGAG
>Ga0209367_1000951_pt1 | contig 33273 bp, 19 predicted proteins | sample WorMetLIZISLAND2_FD_187412 | JGI IMG/M metagenome (GOLD analysis project Ga0209367, IMG submission 187412) | Marine gutless worms symbiont microbial communities from Max Planck institute for Marine Microbiology, Germany - Olavius geniculatus... ... | reverse complement strand
CAATTTGGAACATTTGCGTTTAACACGGTAAGGTGATGACGCAAATTAGGTGAGGTGGAAAATGAGTGCACCTCGCATATATTTGGATCGTTTGCCATCTTTCTGCCAAAAATTATCAAAATCGGTAGAAATTTGACGCAGTTCTGGCAAAAACAAATCTGCTTAGTTTTTTGAGACACGGTGTATACAGCATGACGTAACTGATGAACAAGCGGCGCCACTTATCGGAAATCGAATCGGCGCCGTTCTCGTACTTATGGAAATCAGCGTGCTATGCTAATGGATCGGTTGCCTACAGCTAATGCCGGCTTTCGTGAACGACCAGCAAACTGCATTGGCGTTGCGCCGGGTATTGCTGCTGCTGCTGCTGCTGATGATGATGATGACGATGACGATGGCTGGCTGTGGTGATGAACGTAATGCATCTGAAATGGAACCTGTGCTTGACATCAATGGCCGTTCATGTCACATCTGTAAGGGCTTGCGTGCTGAGTGGCTTTCACTAGCCAGTATTATAGCTCATGGCGATCACTAGTTTGATGAGGGGCACTTCGATTTTTCGCAGCCTCATAAACCCACGCAGAGCCACGCTATACGGTAGCCAATAAAACGTATAAAAAGTAAATTTGTCAGATATTTGATACTAAATCGAGTGGAATAACCGACTGATTACAACTGCGCAGCTTTTCAATAGGTGTCAAGACTTGTTGGCTTGTCAACGAGTACATTTTGTCATATGCCTACTATTCCAAATTTCTGCGATTTGACGCAGATTTGTCACTTGTTGTAATCGGCGAATTACGGTATTGTACTTAATTTTTCCGGCATTGTTTGTATTTGCATTTTACCTCTGCACAAACATACTTTTAATTTTTTATACTGCTTGTTTCACACCAATGTATACTTATTTTTCGTACTTTCATTTTTATGCATTATGTGTAAAAATACAGAAAATATTAGCTCATAAAAAAGTTGTTTAGGCAACATTTTTTTTAAAATATTGTCGACAATAGATAGGATGTTTTGCTATTCTGATAAATGATTTGCACTCAAAAACTGACAGGCAAACTACTAGCGGCATTGTGGTTGAAAACGTAGGCGAAACAGAAATTTCAATTTTCCGACAGACATTTTAAACTTCCGACAGGGTGCTTGAAAATTAATTTTTTGTTTTTAAATTTTGCCAAAATGGAAGTTTTACCCCCAAATTTCGCATTTTGAAAAAAAAATTTCAACAAAAAATTTCGATAATTTTTCAACAGCCCAAAATTTTAAGGGAGTGACAAATCTCTGACAACTGCCAAGACGTTGCCAATTTAATCTAGCACCGTTAATCTAGTACCGTTGTGGCAGTCTGTGTTATAGCAAATGTTTTTTGTCTTCACTTTCAATAGAATATGGCTGTCGTGGATTCTAACCCCACGAATGCAGCGAGTGCAAGCCACCCCACGGCAGCATTACGCCTAGCAGGCACAGCGACTGCGGTCCGATCTACACGGCCGGTTTGCGTTCGCACAATCTGTCAACGACGCAGTGATGCTCAGACGTGGATCAGTGATGGCGACGCCACTACAGTCCCACGACTAGTCACGTCAAACGGAATCATGATGTGATCTCGTAGCGCAGTTTGCTTCAAACGCGGTCGGGGAAAATGGTGCCGTTCTCAAAGTCGAGGTTCGTCGTCGTTTTGTGTTCTTCGTTGCTGCTGCACCTGTTTTTGGCGCAAGTCTGCGAGGCTGCCGCGCTGAGTGCTCGAGGTTCTCTGGACTTCAGCACGGTGCAGGCGTGTCGCTGCTGTCAGTCGTCACGGTCCAGCTACCAGTACTCGGTCGTCATCGACGCCGGCAGCTCCGGCAGTCGAGTGCACGTCTATCGCTGGCCGCAGAGCACCACGGGACGCGTTGAGGCGACGCCCGGAGCCGTCCAGTCACTGCGACCGACCCTCAAGATTCGCGTGGGACTCACGACCGTCGCCAGAGATCTGAAAGTTGTAAGACAGCACGTCGAACGACTGCTGCATAATGCCAGTAGAATCGTTCCACCGGAGCTACATTCGTATACTCCAGTATACTTTATGGCTACCGCTGGTGAGCAAACAACGTTTTAGGTAGACCTCTTGTCTGAACGAAATCTAAAAAGATAAACAGTTTATTGTTTTTCAATAACGCGCTGAAGTTTTAGCAGTTCTTACTTTTTAACATGGCGCTTTGCAAATGTAGTCTGCTGTTGCTAGGCCTACAAACTCACTAAACTACACTGTAGACGTGGCAGCGATAATTTGTTTGCCGTTTTGTCGTGTGTGTAAAGTCAGCTTAAAAATTTCAGCATAATTTCGAAGTATTCTATCGACATATATAGACAATATGCTACAGTGGCAAACGTTTGTAATAAACAAATGGACAATAATGATTTTCAATAATACACTGTGAGTCAAACAATAAGCCGCCATTTTTTAAAGATAACTTTTTTCACATCTTCGAATTTATTTTTGCAGGTCTACTTGGCTTAAATTTGCAAGAAAAGTGATTGCCAAATATTTCAGGACAACTTGCAAACGTCAATTGTAAAATATTAATCTTGTAAAATATTAATGACGTTGTCTACATTCTACAGTCTACGCATCGCTTGATTTTTTTTAATTATTTTATTATTGAGTAGCCGAATATTTTTCTGCCTGCCTCTTTTTTGTTTTCGCGACACTGTTCTTGGTTAATAAAGCAACACTCATATTACATTATGCATAAATAGGCCTACAATTTATTAGGACTGTTATTTAATCTGGGTTATCGTCTGTACGCGGCTGTTGGTGAGTCAGGGATGCGAGAGATGCTAGAGCCGACTGTGGATGAATTGATGACGTACATTGACAGTTTAATGACGGACACTAGCATCAACCCATTCCGCTTTGACTTGGTGACCGGAGCACGCGTTCTATCGGGCGAGGAGGAAGCCGTCTTCGACTGGATCTCAGTTAACTATCTTCTCGGAAATTTCGCTGGTAAACACTGCTTCTAATAAGTTTTATATGCGTTGGTCAAGATATTTTAGTTAATTAATGACTAAACCGTTAAAGAAATTATGATTTAAATTTATTGCTGAACATTTTTTGAAACGCTGTGACAATTTATCCGGTAGCCGTACAAACAAAAGTGTAATTTTGTAAAACAAGAGAAAACGAAAAAAACATTTTCAACCCGCCTAGCAAATCAACTAATCTTTGTATTATGTTGGTATAGGCTATGGCGAGTATGCTCAGTAAAATGGACAGAATAAAATACCGAATTAAGCTCGCTCTACAACACAAAAACTGTTTTTTTTTTCATTTTTTTTCATTTACGACCTTCTGTCAGAACAAGTATTCTGCATCAGCGGACTGTCACAAGGTCGTAAGTGACTAACGACTGTGATTAGGCCTATATTAAAATGGACTTAGTTCAGTGTCGTAGCGCAAATACAAAGTGCACTATTATGACTCAACTGATATAGCATAATTTAACAGTCTTCCTCAACAAAACATGATCATGATAAAGTACAGTCATGGCAGTCATAGGCACTGAAATGCCACATCACTCTACAATGTCCGCTTCATCGTTGTCAACATCTGCTTCTGTCAGAAGAACTTTGCTGACTGTGTAATGGTAAAGTTTGAATTATTAAATTGTGATTTGTGCTGTTTTATATCTACAACCACGATGTCGCCCTTACACTGTAGCCTATATAAACTGAACAGCCTTTTACACAAATATTTGTATGAATAGCCGCTAGGCTATACGGCTGCCGGATAAATGTTTTGTGTTTTCTTGAAAACCACTCTTCCAATGATTTGATAACAATCGTAATGTTAACAAGTAACATAAATATCTCTATATATGAATATTTATCAGCTAAAAACATAATAACGATAAAGATAACAAAGACTTATTTCGTACTGTAATGTCAAGTTTAATTCATGTTTTTGATGGTCAAACAAAGCCGACAAGCCATTGGTCGGGGTGATTGAGATGGGCGGAGCTTCAGTGCAGATCGCGTTTGTACCTGACGGTGACGTCATCGCACACATGTTTCCGGTGCGTGTGGTCAACAGACGCTACCTGATGTACGCGCACAGTTACCTGGGATACGGTCAGAGCTCGGTGGTCGACTATGTCAAGTCGCGGCTGGACGCTGATAACCCAACCTCTGAAGTCATTCATCACCCTTGCCTGCTCCAAGGTTCGTTACGTTTAACGTGTGTCCGGATCACGGGAGAAAATCTGTGAAATATACGACTTAACATCTAGTTTAAAAAAGCGAAGCTGTCGTTCAGTTCAGAAGCATAAGACATATTGAGCTGCCGTGATGTTCATAAATTTATACGCAAATTCGAATGACGAGATTCGAGATTTCTACGTCATTATTTTGTATCCTTTGACTTTATTGTGTTTATATTATTACAGTAAGCTTAGGTAGTTAAAATTCTGTTGCCTATTAATAGTCATGTGACTGATTTTGTCGTTTATTTTTATTTTTTTAAATTATTTTGTTGTGCTACCAGTGATGGTGAATAAAGATTTTCATTTTAAACCCGACGTTGTTCTCGCTTACCCTTTCTGAATATAAGCGTCTGCTTGACGTCATAGATTACAGCAAGGGCCAGATAGGCCTGAGCTCTGTTGTCTCAACTTCGGCTAACATTACTTTTCCAGACGCTTAAATCAACTAGAGAAAAATAATTTTTTGTTTTTTTTTCACTCCTACCGTGCTCAGCGTTCGTTTTGGGGTCCACATTTGGCGCTTCGTCGCGCGCTCAACTGCAGCGCACAGCCACACTGCATGAAACGCAGCTTCTTCTTGGTGGCGGAAGTAGTGAGATCAGAGATACAGCGACAAACGACAAAATGTCTGAAAAAGTCGTCACAAGAAATAAGCTTTTGTTTGAAAAAAAACATTGTTGTTGTCTTTTACGCTCAGTTTAACGAAATAATAAAATAAATGTATGGAATGATAAGCAATATAACTAAAGTGTCAATGTAGAAGAAACATCGAACCGCGCACAATAACAAATGTTGTTAAATATCACATTAAGCAAATTACGGTGAATTCATTGATAACGCGGCGCAGTTTGTATTTAATCACGCGCAATGTGCACAGTACAAGGTGATGTATACCTACAGGTGATGTACAGACTGCAGAGAGTGGACGAACATTCGTTGGCAGCGGAGACCCTCAAGCATGTCTGGACCTGCTCGGAGAACTCGTCGTTTACAAGGTCAATGATCGAAGACGTTGTCCGTCGCAACAGTGTGTCATAGGAGCTGTCTATCAGCCGCCATTGCCCGAGCATCTACAGTTCGAAGCCATCGGCGCCTTCATCTATACACTGCCGACGATTGGCGCACTCAACGATGACGGTCTGTTCGTGCCGGAGATCGGCTATCAGAAAGCCTTCGAGTTCTGTGAACTGGTAATGGTTATGCGTCGTCGTTCCATAGCGTGCCGAGGATGATTGTGGTGAATATTTGTTTTTCAGTCATCGAACTTCGACGAAAGAATCTTTATTTTTTATTGCACCGAATCTCGTGTAAAAATTACTTCGAAGTGATTTAAATGCAACTGTGAAATATGTCGAACAATTTTTTTATTCAGTACGCAGTCTCAACTGTGGAATATGGTGTGTGCTACACACGACGTGTTTTTTAAACGCAAGTGTTTTAACTGTTTCTGTGCTTGTGTAAATTGTGTTCATGCTAATTTTAGTTGGCTTTACCAAGCCTGGCAGGACTCGCTCATATGATGTTTTTTTCTGCAAACATTTATTGACTGATGTGCTAACGAGCAGACTAAATGATGATGCTGATGATATCGACATGAAAAATTTGCGGCGTATAGCGCCACATGCGTGAACGGTCATAATGCGGTGGTCTGTGTGTGTTTCGATTTAGCCGTACGAGGCAGCATTGGCGGCAGTCAGTGAAGCAGAACGCAAGTACGTCACAGACCGATGTCTGGCAGCGCTCTACATCCCGCTGCTGCTCAGTCACGGCCTCGGATTCAGCACAAACTCAAGCATCATCCACGTGCCTGGAAACATCGTTGGACAAAAACCAGGCAAGTCATATGCGATCTGTTATGGCGCGTTCAGAGCGACGTAACTGAACTGAACCAAACTGACGTTTATGTTTGACGAACTGACCAATGGGCAAGCAGTAATGCATTACAGTAGGCACCGTCTAACGGAGTCGTGGGCCTAAGTGACTACGCTCAGGTACACGTCAACCAATGACCAATAAGCTCGCTTTCCTTGCCCATTGGTCAGTTTGTCAAATATTAAACCGTATCAGTTTTGTTTAGTTAACTTACGTCGCTGTGCACGTACTTTTTCATGTATACCAGTGTACACGGTGTTTCATAAAAAGGTTCCCTTTTTTTCTTTTTTTCATAATCTACTCAAATGATAATCAATTTACACAAAATTTTTACCAGTCGTAGCTAAAAAAATATTAATTTAAAATATGTTAACATGTGGTTGTTGATTAAATATTCTTTGCTAGTTGTGATGTAACGCTGACGTCGTAATGTGTCATGAGTACAAGCTCTCTCGTCTCAACTGGTGCAGTCAGTTGCTGAATATTTATTACCCTGAATTTCATCTGATTTACTAATGACAAATTGTTGCAGTTTTACCACTGCAGCCACAAAAATCGTCCAAAACGATCGCTTTCACGCACGTGTGGGGATTGCTTGACATTTGCAGCTTCCACACAGAGATTGTGTGATGGTTGAGTTTCTAGTTCGCAAGACATCCGATTTCATGCTTCCTTGTCGCTTAGTGCTGACACATTTAACATTTTTTTATCAGCGAACCAAATAAAGTTCACCATCAAAGCAGGGTTCCAACTGACAGTGCCAGTTGAAACAAGCAAGCTTGTACTCGCGACACATTATGACGTCATCGTTACGTCACAACTAGCAAAAAATATTTAATCAACAGCCACATTTTGTTAAAATATTTTAAATAAGTATTATTTCACCTACAACTGTTAAAAGTTTGATGTAAATTGATCATCATTTGAGTGAATTATGAAAAAAGGAAAAGAAATCTTTTTACGAAATACGACGCCGATCGTCACTGATAGCAAGTCACGTTGTTAATTAGCTTCGTCGTTGATAATTTCTAGTCAGCTATACCGGGTGGTTTCTAGCTTTCATACATTTATAACTCAAATCAAATATTAAACAATTAAAAAGTCTGATTGTTTAGTTTAACATTGTAATTTAGCTGTAGCCCTAATTTCGTTATTGAAAGAAAAAATAACTTACGTATTTAGTCCAAACGATCAAAATCATAGCCAAATTAAATAAGTGTCGCAGTCTGTGACAAGTATGGGTACACTACCTTAAAACAACATTTTTACTCATTCAACATTCTTCGACCACTTTCTGGTAAAACCAAGATGTCAAACGGCACACGTACTCTACATTTAGAAATGGAGAGAATTACAGAAAAATAAACGCAGAGAATGCCGCACGTTAGAAGTTCGCCAGCTTAAGCTAAACAAATGATGCGTATTCGCTTTGCTCTATTTCTAATGTTTCTGATAGATCAGTCATATAATGTGGTTAGTATATCACTGTGTGTGTGCCTCTTGTGTAATCTAGGCTGGACGTTGGGTGCCGTTCTCTATGAAAACTCGCTGATTGAGTACGACTGTGAACACGCTGCTGCTGCTGCTGTTGCTGATGATGATGATGATGATGATGTTGACATCCGTGTTATGTTATCACGGCTGCTAATCGTTGGCGACGACAAAAACATCTCGTGAAATCCGCCTATTATTGATTGACTGATTGATTATTTAAGAATGCACTAAAGATTGCAGTTCATTAATTTCTTTGACATATGTCTATTGCAATGTTTCAATATTTTTGGCGAGTGAAATTCAGTTTTTTTGTAAATATGCAGATTTGTACAATAATAATTCTACGTTATTTGTTTATTTCTATGAGCTTAAAATTAGCTAATTGATAAAAGATATTTTAGTCGCTATTACTACAGCCATACATAATTCAGATGGTTCAATCAAATAGTGGTCAAATTGCGCGACAAAAAATGGATGTCCTGACAAAACTGGGAACGACAAAACCTGGACACAGTGATATAGACTTAGGTTTAGGAAATAAGGTTGAGGATGGGTTAGGGTTAGGTATAAGGGTTAAGGGTAGGGTTAGGGTTAGGGATTATGGATTTGTAATAGGGATAGGGTTAGGGTTAGGGTAAAGGTTAGGGTTAAGGTTAAGGTTCGTGTAATGGCTACTTTTGACGGTCCAAGTTTTGACGGCCCAGGTTTTGTTAATCCAGGTTTTAACAGGGAACCCAAAAATGACTGTGCTAAAATTGGTAAATTAATGCAATTTTTGTTGTTTTTAGCCGACCGTACTTAAGTAACGGTCGAGCTATTAGCATGGTTGTTGTTTGTCTGTCTGTCCGTCCGTCCGTCAGTAACGGATGTATTGCAGTTAAGCTGTATGTTATAGGGTAAAATTTTTAACACGAATAATTAGCTATGTGTGTTAAACCCGGGCATGCAAAATTTCAGCCGTCTAGTGCAAGTGGAGGGTTGAATGGACGGGTGGTAGGAAATCCAACAAAAACTGGCCATATCTCGAAAACGGTGAGAATTGTTGCTATTGATCACTAATAGAAAGTGGCACATTGGCTTTCAAATGACATAAAACATCTACTTTGGATAATTTTGTACGCGCTATTGTGTCTAAACGGTGCTAGGTAAGGCCTGTAGTCACTAATCACTAATAGGAAATAGCATACGCCCTTTCAGATAAAATGAAAATAATCGACCTTGGATGACCGTGAATATCACTGACAAGTTGCGGCGTATAGCGCCACATGCGTAAACCACGCTATTCTAGCGTCAGCTTCGCTTCTTGTTGAACAGCGGTTGTGTGGCGCCAGTAGCGCGCTGTATTCGCCGTCTTGGAGTCGCATGATTAAGATCATGAACGTTACTATACTGCGACTACAAGGGAACCAGGAAGTGGCTAAAAATGATTAAGCCTCTACGTTTTCCATCATTGCTAAATTAATTAGGCTTTATTGGTCGATTTTCAAATTTCTATAACAGTTTAACTAAGCACGCAACAATAAATTCGCAGCTGAACGATGATCGAAAGATCTCACTAACTATTGCACTTTAGTGCTTGTGGTATTTATCCGTTTCCGTTTTCTCACTGCAACGTCTGTTCTCTGCTGCGCGTGCCGAGAATATAGGCAGAATTTATCGCCAACGCTTTATTTCAAACGGCCAACGACTTAGTCTTTTGTTTCTTTTTCATGGTCTTTGCTTCATTCGGATAATGTTATGCTTTGACTTATACTCACTGTAAGCTAGTATGCTAACTGTTCTTCCCGATCTTTTCTGACTGTGCCATTAGATCATTTGTCAAGTGATTGTTTTATGATGTCAACAAAATGCATTCAACAGACCAGGTAACGCTGCTGCTGCAAACATTGAACATTCCAGGTACGTGATTTATGCTAATACACGGTGTTTCATAAAAAAACCCTTTTGTTTTTTATAACTCTTTTAAGTGATGATCAATTTATACAAAATTTGTATCAGTTGTAGCTGAAGAAATACTAATTCAAAATATTTCAACAAAATATGGCAGTTGATTAAATATCATTTGTTAGTTGTGACGTAACTCTGACATCATACACGGGTACAAGTTTGATAGTCTCAACTGGTGCTGCTAGTTGCTACCCTGCTCCGATGGTGAAAAATTTGGTTAGCTGGTGACAAATTTTTGAAGTTTCACAGTTGCAGCCATAAAAACGTGCGAAGCGATTGCATTTATGTGTCTTTGGCGATAGTTGGACTTCCACATGTTCGAGCAAAACAGTGCACTAGCACACCGAGCTTGCAAAATGGTTGCATTTTTGGATTGCCTGTTTTCATGTCCCCATGTTGCTTAGTGCTGACACGATAAACATTTTTATTAGCGATTATCGAACCAGATTAAGTTCACCATCGAAGCAGACGTACGAGCGGACCGTGACACATTATATATTGAAATCCAGTTGAAACTATCAAGCTTGTACGCGTGACACATTATGACGTCAGCATTACGTCACGACTAGCAAAGAATATTTAATCAACTAGCCATATTTTGTTGCAATATTTTGAATTAGTATTTTTTCAGCTACAACTGGTACAAGTTTTGCATAAATTGATCAACATTTGAGTATATTATAAAAAACAAAAGGGGGCTTTTTAATTACTGTGAAACATCGTGTATATGTCAAATGATCGACATTAGAAATGGTCTGAAACATTCAAACAATTTATTGATATTTAACAATAATCAAAGTATATCAACGATAGACCACGATTGTCCAAATTGTCACTTTAGTGAATCCACTTTTTTAAACACGCCTAATTATGTTGACCTAATAATAAAGTACGGCTAACGAGAGCTTTAGGCCTATTGCAAATTTTCTGTGAAGAGTGCAAATAAAATAATTTCGAAAATTGGTCAATATTTGACGTAGACTATAGGCCTATTTGGGATGAAAACTTTCTGGCATATTTAGACTGAAGCAACGTTTGTGGCTGCTAAGCAAATCTGTTAATATCTATTTTGTATCTGTATCTGTTATATTATTACGGTTGGACGAACCAAAAACGCAATGCTACGTACAAAGCAGAACAATATACACTGTGTCTCAAAAAAACATGCCCGACATTTTCGACTGTAACTTAAAAACCAATTATCAGATTTTAATAATTTTTGGCAGGAATATTTCTGATACAACTTGCCATCAGATGATTATTCAGTTGCCCACCTCACCCAACGCTTGTTTCTGCACTACCTGGAGAAAGCACAACGAGCAAAATATCACTTTTTTATCCAATGCGATATTATTGCTTAATTAACATAACACGTAAAAACACATTTTGTTCACATTTCTGACACTTTGGCTGACATTTTATCCACTTGACCATTTTTTAACTGCCTACAGTAAAATTGCTTGAAGGGTTGGCCCACTATGCGAACACAGGCAAGGAGATACTTTCTCCATTCATTGACCGCAGTATTGATAATGTTCTACTCCAGACCAATCCAGGCACTACCAGTCGCTTCTTGACTTCACAAACATTCCTAAACTTTTCTAGTAGACACACTGCTGCATGACAGTCAAACCTTGTAATAGACCGGCTGTTGGGGCCCACAGATTAGGATAGATAAAATTTATCGACGTTTTTTTCATTCATTTTAACACGTATTATGCTTGGTCTGATTTCCCCAGGTAATGCAAAAGCAGACGTTGGGTGAGGTAAAAATTAAAACACTTATTTAATAGCCAGTGGTGTCAGAAATGTTTCCGCCAAAAATTATTAAAATCTGCTGACTTTTTCACTGCCTTTTATATACAGTATATAGGAGGCAGTGCTTTTCTTCAAGTTACGATCGATAATGTCGGGGATGTTTTATTCAGGTTTTCCGTTTATTTCAACGCATATATCGCTTGATCTACTTTCCCTAGGTAGTGTAGAAACAAGCGTTGGTTGAGGTGGGCAACTGAATAACCATTTGATGGCAAGTTGTGTCGGGAATATTCTTATCAAAAATTATCAAAATCTGATAATTGGTTTTAAAGTTACAGTCAAAAGTGTCGGGGATGTTTTTTGAGACAGTGTATGATCGTGCATGATTCATTTTATTAGTAATTGCGCTGGCGGTAAATTAACGTTTACAGGCGTGCATGGAATATGCATATCGTCGGTGGCGCTGGTGGTACAGATAATGGCGCGGGATCACGCTCTGTGGGTGGCACATTGATTTCGTGCCCTGCTTGTATTGAGTCCGCGCTGCTGATGCTGTTGAATAATTCGCCAACACAACTTTGACCTTGCTCGCCGGCGCTGACACGGTCCTCGGCGGGTCGCAAGGCACCTATGATGTATTGTCGGTGTCCGATGAAAGATGCAGAACGTTTACGGCGCAATCGCAAATCGGCGACGGACAGTGAGCGCTTGCCCGCGACAGATTCCGCGCTTCGGACTCTGAGTGCCTATTATCGCTCTATTGGCCGATGGATGTCACGTGGACGATAAACGGATTGTTGACATCCTGCTGCGCATGCGTCAACAGCGTATACGACGGACGATGCTGTTTTTTTCACGAATACAGTGACCGCGAGTTTGGATTGTACTAGCGGACCGTGACGCATTACATAGGCCCTATTGAAATCCCCAGCCAAACCCGTTGAGAGAGGAGTAGGCGGGGTAAGTTACTTTGGGTCCCGCGACGTTTGGGAGCCTCGCCGTCGCTCAAAAATATACGACTAAAGTACACCAGAATGCGCCATTAAAAAAGATTCAAAAATTTTCTTTTTAGAGAGGCCCCGCGAGCCCCGCTGTGGCTCTCGACCGGCATATCTCCAGCTGTCCGACCGTTCCATGCTCATGCTGTACAAGTGAAACAATCTACAAAGCTCAGAATTGACGAGAAGTGTTTTGCCAAATTACTTTGTTATTGATGTAATACGGCGCCGGCAAGTAAGAAATTAGACAGTGCAGCGAACTACGAGTGTTTTGACGCCGAGAAGACGGGATGACTCGCTCATGCTTAAGATGCAAATGTCCAGCAGATATATCAGATTCTGTGCCTTGTCCAGCCGTAGCTAGCTAGCGACGCTTGCTGCTCACACGGAGGTCGGCGGTCTCTGCAGTCAGTCATGGCGCTGATCAAATGACGACGACGCTGAGCAAGTGCCGGTGAAATGCGATGTTTTCGTCACGCCGTGCGGACGTAATGCGTTGACCGTCAGTTGTCGCTCGTTTAACTGTCACAGTTACGGCTGCAGTGACGAAATCAAACAAAACACTGCCCACAGCAGAATGCTGCTGCTGCCGCAGCTGAGCGACACGACTGAGATAAGTGATTGATGATGATACCGGCCTACCGTGTATGTATGCTATGCTGCAGCGTCGACATAATGAAGACTGCATGACCTGGTCTAGCTACGAGAGACAACCGGGCGATGTTTTGATCTTTGCATGTCAGTATAGAAAATGGAAAGTGATACAATAGAAAGTTTGCGATTGCCAAATTACTAGTTATATATGGTAAAAAATATCTGGTATAGGCAAGTTTTAAGTTCGCAATAAAAACGATAATGATGACATTTTGAAAATGAGGCAAGCCTGCGTTTATAGAACAGGAATAAAATGAAGTGAATCGTAAGGGATTATTCCAATCACGCACTCATGCTGCTGATGCATGTAAAATAAATAAGCACTGATTAGAAAAAAAGAGAACAAAGTTGGAACGTACAATCTTTATGATGATGTTAATTTGAGAAAAAAAGTTAAAGTAGAGCACGGCAATTTATAGTATTTTACTAGTAAGCACTTATACAAGGTAGGCCTATAGTAAGAAAATCAGAGGTCAAAATAGGCATGTGTGTCAAACGGCTAGCATCACTGATCACCAACTGACAACTGCAGTGGCAGTCAAAATCCACGGCCGTAAGTTGCATGTAAAACATTTTGCATTTTAAAAATTTTTTTCCCGTAGCTAAGTCTTAACTACCTAACGACTGAAGTGTCTCACCGATGAATTGACTATCAGAGTAACCGGAGTGTCTCACAAACGGTTGCTGCTGCTGCTGCTGCTGCTGCCACAGTGACCGTTGATGCTGCTGTGCGCTAAGATTCTTACACGCTCTTGTCACGCCACAACGCGCGCTGAAACCGCCGCGACGACGACACCGAGAACAACTATGATGCATCGCCGCATCCTCGCTGTTACATACATCGGATGGTTTCTTCGCGTCTGACTGCAGCAGCCTGCTGCTGAGATAGAGACAAGAACGCTAAGTCGTCAGGTTTCGCTGTTTATCACAACAGATGAAGTCGTCGGCGACAGTTGTTATCATCCGCTAAGCTGTCGTGTACCTGCGAGTGGGCGTGTTGCAGAAGACTGACTGGCAGGCAAGCACATGCTACAGAGAATGGCGAAGTGATGTCATCACTGTGATGTCATCATTCACGACCGTTAACAACCACGCAATGGCTTTGATCGGTCAGAGCAGAGCGCGGTGGTTGTTACGGCTGCTCGTCACCCTCAGTATTATTCGCTGTAAGTACACACCCCATCTCTCGACATGCTGTTATACGTTTTCTAAAGTTTTACTTTAAACGTTTGATGTGAGAAATCATAATTGGAGAAATTAGGGATAGCGCGTTCGCATTCGGTTACCAGTACCTGCATTTTTACGACGGTTGTCTTTGGCGTGTGTGTCTAATATTTCCCATAACCAAGCTTAGAAGATTTTGATTATTAAAACAATTAAACGACATGATATATTAACGAAGACACGTAATAGAATTGAGCCTCCAAACCCTTTTTTATTTTAGTTTAACAATTTAACAATTAACAATAACGCAAGCAAGCAATTTCCGACATTATTTTTGCATGACTTTTAGTAAAGCATAATTATCGGAGATTGCTAGATATAAACAGTACAATGTAAACTGACTGAGGAAGACCGTCTGACGATAAGTAAGTAAGTAGTAAGTAAATGGTCTGCATTTGTTGCGCGCCATAGTCTACGTCAAAATAGAAGTTCGAATTGTAAGCATAGGCTGCGATAAGGAACATTGCATTTCGTCTTTAAAATGACAATGCGACTTTGAAAATTGATATTACTGATTGATTGAAAAATTAAATATTTCATACAGTAGGCCTTTCTCTATAGGCTTACTAAAGACGGCTGTTAACAGGTGCTGAAATGGCCGACAAATCTCGTATTATGTGACAGCATAACCTTTTGCGAGTCTGGCGCAAACATTGCAAGGAAACCAACAGGGAAATTCGTTACACGGTGGTCGTAATTTTAATCGACTGACAGATTGGTTACGCTTGCAGCGATTTCAGATTGTCTATATAACGCTATGTCACAATGCGCGTGAACAGCTAGGCATTATACCCGAACCCGAAAATAAACTCACTTTACTTGCATAATCGTATGTGATTAATTTCTGTACATGAACATGTGTATGAAAAAATATAGTTCATTTAGTATATAACTGTGACCGAACCACCCACTCCGTAAGCCTACGTGCCACAAAAACTAGCCTACCCGTTAGAACATCGTGCACATAAAGCAAGTAAATCTGTTTAGATTCAACACGAGAAAACTAAATACAACAAAGCAAATTGCAAAAATCAGAACCAGTTCGTGGCTCTTTTTAACCAATGCAGGTAATTATGAAGTAACACCACATGCCTGCTTTACAGTCAAATAATTAATCCGATGACAAATTGTAACGAGTCTTAAAAAGTTGTCCGGTTTCTGTTATAACACTGAACAAAGACCTCTGTGTCAATATAACTCACATAACAAAACTACAATTTCCTTTTTACTTTGGCATTCTGAGCGTTGTATAATATGTGGATAACCCTAGCCTTACTACCCGAACATTTTTACCGCAAAATAAGTTTTTTGTTGTGTTTTACGAAATTAAATTTTTCAAAAAATTAAATCTGTACGCGCCCGCGTTGAAATAAAAAGATAGGCCTATCGATAACTAAATCTACTAACGCGACGTGGCAACAACATCAGTAACAGCTATTTTGGTGACGATTCTGTACGATATAGGGCCCATTTCAAGTAACGATTAACTCTGAATATAATTTATTGATTCGTTGCAGATCTGTAGCTTGAATATCTGCGTAGAATGACTTGTGATATTTCTGTTTTCTATAAAATTGTACAGAGCGGTCTAAACGTAGTAACCCTTTAATTTTTGTCGCAATTCATACATTATCGGCCGATTTTCAAACATATTTTAGTTAAATGCCCCGCTATACTCGAGAAGCGGCCGGCTTCGAGTGCTTTTAGTGTCTACAGTAAACTAGGCCTAACTTCATTTACAGTCAATGCCTAAGACCCTCGGAAATTGGACTACTGTGATATCTTTGCTTCTGCGACAAGTCTACTGCTTCACCTTCACCGTTTGAAAGCAGCCGATCTTTCTGCAGCTCTTACAGTTTCGTTCTGTTAGGTCGTTAATCTTCGACGCAGTGACAGGCGATTGAGCCGCGATAATGTGATATTTGTACTGCCAGTTGCAACGGGACGGCAGTCATCATCTGCTAGCAGTCTGCATCGTTTTGGCGTCATCAGTCACGTGACGCCATTGCGGTTGTCCTGACTCGACTGCTTGCATCATTGTCCTCTGACGTCACAGCAGCAGCAGGAGCGGCGGTAGCTTGTGACACAATCAGCGCACGGTCGCGGGTCATCGGCCTCGACTCGGCGACATTTATGCACAGAGAATGCATTGCAAACTGCCGTACGTCCTGATTCGATTACTGCAACTGCCGGTCCTGACCTGCGCCCACCCTGGTCTATACCGCCCGCTCGCCGGTATAAATCTACCGGCTCGGCGCGGAGCAATTTACACTGGTGTGGATTGCGTGCAAAGCAGCCACAAACAGACAGTGACCAAGCGAACGATGATCGCTGATACTTATCCCCTGATACTCGACAAACTATGATTGAGAATTTCATTGGTTAGTTCTAGTACCAAAAATTACGATTTTAATCCAGGCATTTGTTAAGGACAGTCTCTACATACAGCGGATTGTATCAAGTCACTTTCCTCAGTTTTATTCGCCACGTGGCAGTGAGCTACTCTCGGCGAAGGTTTATTGTGTCCTAGCGTTTCTACCTTTTGGCATTTTTTCATAAAGTTTTTTAATACTTCGCTTTGTAGCCATATTGATCACAATATGTGCAACTTGTCAAACTGATGATATCTTCTTAACTATACAGTCATTGTTTGCTTTTTATTTGTCGTGGTCTATGGGTGGCAGCATTATGCAAATATAAAAACTAATCTAACGAATGATGCGAATTTGGGGTGAAAACATGTTCGGAATGAAATGTTCGGAAAATTGTCTCTGTCTAGAGGAACTATACTGCACTTACTGGAATGCGCTAAAGGACGCCATGTATAGTCACTCAGAAAATACCGTGGATCGCGTAGAGTTGCGTGCAGTTGCATGGAGTTATTTCATTGCGTGCTGTATGCCGGTTGATACGATTGTTTCGCATGTCGTTATTCGCTCGTAGTTTCCGATCGACGCTTTAGTGGCTCGCTGTCTCCTTAGTCTTGAATGTAGACATATACACGTATATAACACGTACATACTTCTAGAGATCTTTGACATGGGTTTTATTAATCAAATCTTTTTTTTAGTATTTATACTGTTCGTCGCCTACTTTTTATTGTAGCTTTGTACATTGATTCTACATAGTTTTGTTTACGTAACTATTTTCTGTTAACATTGTAATGGTGCTGAGGCTAATGCTTTAAATAAACTACTCATGCCTTCATCCACTCTTTACACATAGGCTTATGTAGGCCTAGACGCCAAATTGCAACATATCGCCGTCGTGTCTGTCTGTCTGTCCGTCAGTCTGTAACGGATTGTGGCTAAACGGTGAGAGATGGGGCGTAAGTTGCTATTGATCACTAATAGAAAATCACACAAACCCTTTCAAATGATATGAAGATCGTCGACCTTGGATAACCTTGATGGTCAGTACGCGCTATTGTGGCTAAACGGTACGTCGTATCTCAGAAACGGTAAGGAACAGAGCCAGTGTTGCTGTTCATTAATAGGCGTTTACAACTGATGCCCTTTGGACACCGGAATACAGTCGGTTTACCCTAGTCACAGCTGGGCTTCTTGTTTTTAATGTATCGTTAAACTAAAAAATGAATAATAAAGACGTTGCTGTTCCCAGACATGTACTCAACAAAAGAAATTTTTAAAAACTTTTGACAGAACTTTGTGGGACCATTGCGAGAAAAAGATAGTGGGTGGCGTCTATGGAAGGGAAGCCTTCAAACTGTATTGTAACACTTGTTACTTAATTCGATAAAAACCCCTTACCATTTGCTGGCCGTTAACATGCGCTGGCAATGTTGTAAAGTATTTAAATACTTTAAATATTTAAATACTATTTAAATACATAGACAGTATTTAACAACGAGTATTTAAATACTTTCGAATGGCTGGTATTTAAAGCGGTATTTCAATACTTTTAAAGAGTATTTAGTATTCAAAAATTTTTAATTACTTACTCCGGCACTCTATGGCAGTGTTTGTCTGTTTGACAGTTCTAAATACTTACTGCACCAGTGTTTGTTAGAACACTTGCACGACAACTACTATTCATTGTATAAGCCATACCGATGTTTAGCATTATCAAAGATTTATTTTAGCGTCACGAATAGCATGATGACATTGTACTGCCAGAGCACATGACGTGCTGCTTGCATACCCTGAACCTGGTTGCTGTAACCGATGCTGGTATTTGTCTGGTATTTAAATACTTAGCAAATATTTGGGAATTTTGGGTATTTAAATAATATTTAAATACTTTAAAAGTTTCAAGTATTTGTATTGTATTTAAATATTTTTATTTAGTATTTGTTACAACACTGTGCGCTGGGCCCTTTGCGGAGAAGGACACTCGAACAACTATGCCCTGCTCGCAGCTCACCCCAACTGAATTGGTGTCAGTGGTGTAACTGGCCTGCGGTTGTGACAGAAAACTGATTGATTTCGACTGAAGTGAACGAGCGTTCAATCAGGCTGTTGTCTGTACACGATGACGGACACGCGTCAGCGAGCAGCAGTATATAACAGTCATCGTGTCATCAGCGACTGGCTGACTCTAACTGGCTTCAGAACGTGATGGGTGGTCGTTCAGCCTCCCAGACGTCATTATACAACAGACAGACCACACACAGACATGAATATGTCCACTCAACGCCGCTTCGGTCGATCTTAACCCTATACACAGCCTATGAACGCTTGCTACAATGGATCGTAATTTACTGCAATTCGTACATGGATATTGCAATCACATTTAATATAGAGAGCAGTGATCTGTGCGGGGTTTAGTAACTTTAGTTCGCTGTTTCATAACATGATTGTATCAAGCGCAACAATTCAGAAAGAAAATGATCAATTATAGCATTGCTTTACTCTGATTTTTCGAAAAAAAACTTGTTGCAAGATGTTTCGAGATTTAAACTGTTATAATTGTCAGTGAAATGAAGTTGTCGTTTAACGCAAACCAAAAAACACACATTGCTTTAACTTAAGCTAAAATTTACGCAATGTGTACAAGTTTGCTTTTGAAAAACAAAAAAAGTATTAAATGCCATAAATGCTAAAATAATGTTGTATGCCCTGAATGCACAGACGGGATCATACGAATTTGGCAAGTTCGTTTAACGAAGTAGGCTTAAGCTATAGTCTTATATTTAGCTACCACGGTCAATGTGCATCATTAGCATTATATTTTCAATTAAAACGATTGCAAGGCGCAGCTATTCGAAGCAAATAAGCATTTAACTGTAGCTGGAATAATAAAAAGTGACGCGTTAGTAATAGTGTCCACAAAATAGCGGGAACTATGCTACTGCGCTAGAAAGCGTTGCGGCGTTTAGTCTGACTGTCCGATGTAGCGTCTTTGCGGCTGATAGGCATTGTCATTTTGTCTTTTATATTTGCTGTCACCGTGCCCGTTTTGTCTGTAAGTCAAGACAACGACTGCATAAATCTTCGTGACGTGAATGAACGAGTTTGATAGCAAGCTGTCAGCAAATGCTGCCCACTTTCGAATTCGGTACAAGACGAGTTTCGAACTTTCGAGTTCGCGCTCAGTTATATGCCTAACCCCAAACTCTACGTGTAAGATGGTTTTTAAAATAATAATGTTTTTTTATTAGCTATTACTGTTTTAACCTATGAATCTGTTGAATGAGTGGCATATTTTTCGCACATTTTACGAAGACAATTATTCAAGATAACGTTCATTGTTTGCTATTGGAAAGCGGATCTGGATTACGAGCTAGCGTCATAGCTAGCAGTGGGAGTTCAACGCAGTAGCGCTGCCGTGTGTGAGTGTGACATGCGGAGTAGTCGTGTTGGGAATATTGCTGTGTGGCACCGGAAGTAGTAATCCGTGGCGCGAGCGCAACTGGATTCGATCGACAGCCACTTAGTGCGACCGTTCGTCGCGTGCGGTCACGCCGCCTTGCCGACTAGTCAGCCAGCTAGTCCCTTGCCTCGCTATATAACAGCAAATGTTTCGCAATCGCACGTCAACAACCGGCCGACAATATTGAAATCGCTCAAGCAATTAGCGTGCGACACGCAGTACTCCCAATACACCTGCACAGTTTGCATTGCGACCACCACCACGATGAGTTTCCGATATGTGCACTGTTGTCGCTTTCACTGCTAAGCATCATATTCGCGTGACAGCTTTATAGGCCGCTAAAGAGCAATGTTATGATTTTCAGTGAACTACGTATGCATTTGTAATTTTATTCTGTGTATACGTTTTTTCGGCGATACGCGTAGCTATATAGCATGACCATTGAAGTCTTCAGATATTACTATAAACTCAGGCATACAATGTGCCACAAAAGACAAAGAGATGGCTAAATGATAACGCGGTGATTAACTGTAAAAGTTAAAAGTAAGGCTCTGTCACTCTCATTTGTTCCAAAGAACGCTGTACATAGCGTAATCTTAAAACTGCCCTAAAACTATCTTATTTGTCATCTGAGTCAGTGGGCCTACATTTTATTTTTTTTCATTCTGCGGTTCTGCCACGTCATCGTCTAATTATTGGAAACAAGAGGTTGACAGCAGCCGTAAGTCGAAGGCGGTTGGTCATAACATGAGTGTGACGTGTCTGTGACGTCACGCGGACCGGAACTAATAGCAGCAGCAGCAGCACCAGTCGCAGGATGCGGAGAAGGGAGGGAGTTACAACAAACCTACCAAGCAAGCACAAGAAACGACCGTATCGACGTTGAGCCGCTATAGACGAAGGCGTTCAGTCTATCGCTGGCGTTCTTAAGCATTTTCCTGTCAACCAGAGCTCCAATATACCACGCTGTCCTTTACTAGGCTATAAGCTTACTAGTCCAACGTGCCCACTCTATCAACTACCACAGCCACGTTTTAATTAGTCCCAAAATAAGTCTTATTATACTCCAAATTTTGGTCCCCATACATCTAAGTGTGTGAATATCGTCGGCTTAGTACAAGTGGTCTAGGACAAAAGCAGTATAGCGTGTATTTTAAAAGATCGCTGTTATCGCAAAATTTGTAGTTTCTTTCAACGTTAACAACACTTCGCTAATGCTAATCATAATATGTCGTTGATTTATGGCACATACAGTAATGTACTGTTTGTATTGTCGTATACAAAACAGACGAGTGTATCGATCTCAACGATGACCTAATGATATGCCGTTTCCTCATGCAGTCTAGTGGCTTCAGCCTACATGCATATCACTTGGTAGGATTCTTCGAGTCCTGCTAATCTTCGAGCTTACTGGATGCAAACACTACGGGCAGTTTTTTCATTTCGTGGATGATGACATACGTAGGCTTAATAATGCGTGTCATGCACTGTAAATTAATTCTGTAAATTAAAGTCCCATCAATTAGTAGAGTAAATAGTCCCATACCTTTGGACCACGTCGTGTAATTTGTGCGTATCCCAGCAACTACGCTTCAACAGAAGTTTTTAGTTTTATTCTGAGTTTAAGTGATGAGTCTACTTGCAACATTATTTTTAATATCATAAGCATCACGAGCTGTTGCACAGTCGGTTAAACACATATTCGTGATTGTTAATGCCGCTGATATATAACTGCTATTAATACGTTTATATGATAGGCACCCCCTACGCTTGATGACACTTTATATACATCTGTGCTGTCGTCGGACGCCAAAATACAGTCAGTGAATACAGTTGTCCAGGAATTCTGCGAGTGTCGAGTGCTGCCTGTCGTGTTGGTGAATATATTCGTTTGTGGATGCACAGTCGTCATAATGCATGGCTTTGAATTGCCGACTCTGGTTCTCTTATATTAGCAAACCCAACACGACGCAATAGGCCTAATACATAGCATACTATTCAATGTTGACACAACGCGTGTCCAAACCACAAAATAAACGGGAAAAACTAGTATCAAAATGCCAATTATCACTCACTTGCTTTTAACCTTCTCTATATACCACTTAATTTTTCTACCTGTACAACTTAATCTCTCTCCAAACTCCACGTAGTACTCGATCCTCATCTGTCGTCATTTTTGCTCGTCCACCTACTCGTTTTTTTAAAAAAATAACCAGTCGTAATTTTTGCTATGCATCACCCCACCTCTGGAATCAACTCCCTCACTCAATCAGTCTGTCAGCTTGTGTACGTAATATGGTAGCGGTGGCGAACGTCTGTCATTTCCCGGCGTATTTGCGGCGTGCCACCACGTCGACGACAACGACGACGTCTAACGCCAGCGGCAGCAGGTCGACGTCTGCGAGGTCCGCGCCTGCAGACAGTCAGTGGGTGACGGAGCTGCGCTATTCAGCACTGACAGCACAGATCCAGTCACGCCTCGATATCATTGTCTTCGACAGCGAACTGATGGCAAAAGTCTCGTTTGCCGTGCAGTGTCAGCAGTCAAGCAGCAGGTCTACTGACTCACAACCCTGCTACCAGACAGAGCTCGTCTACCGTAGGTCGTGCGTCGACCGCGTGTCCGACAACACGTTCAAAGTACTGCACAACGAAGGACTGTAAGTAGTTTATCAATGACTGTACTTTCATTTCGCTGATATAAAAAATAACAGAGAATTAAACAACGTCAAATGTTTTGTATCTTGACTTGTATGAGCGACAGAAATAACACTGCACTAACTGCAAGTGTCGAAAATTCGTTAACAGAACATCCATATTCCCGCTTTTGCTCCAATAGCAACAACAATAATAAAATCGTATTTGTAAACTTGTACAGTACTTTCAGGCCATAGCTTCAGAGAATAGTGTGTTACTGTTTGTAAATAAACCTATGGCTAAACTGATAAGTTATTTTCAACACGAGTTTTAGTGAGAAAAAGTCGGTGATTGGTTTTTTTCTGTATGTACGCGTCAGAAAAAAACTTTTAGCAGTATTTTATGTTTGTAGCATTTTATCTGACATTGTATCTGACGTTTTATTACATTTTATTGCTTTTGTATTGTCGCAATCTTAGCTTTTGGCTGCAACACTAATAAAGGTTCATGCACTCATTCATTCAAAAAGCCCATGGTTGTATTTCTGTTTTTCGCGTCCAAACCAACGTCGCTGTACACATGTAAGAGTAAATTGCATAAAATTGCTCATTTTGTGTCAGAAGTGATTCTTGTGCATTTAACCTTCGCGCTGCAGATCGACGTACAAGACGTGCATCAAGTTCGTTCAACGCAATCTCAACATCGTACAAGTATTCATCGGTTGGTGTTATTATGCGTTCTTATTTAACTCGATGTAAGTCTATCTTTGCTTTGACTTCGCAATAAACAAATGCATTAGCCCCAATGGCAGAATGTTATACGACCGTCCTACGCCTCTCGCCTCTCAATCTGTTTATCCATACGGGCTCGTAACTGAAAACTGAAAAAAAACGTAGAAAAATAAAATTGTTGTGAACGTTTTTTGGCAGAAATAAATAGTGCGCATTTTTAGTTCAGAAGATCAGAGCGGTCAAGGTCAAGGACGCCGAACGTCGAAAAACTCAAGTGTGGCGGATCAAGCGCCAGGCGGCTTAAGTAACGACTGAAAGCTAAGCCCAGCCATTTTTCGTGTTTTCATTGTAGCGGTGTCGTGACTGGAATTGTACGGATGACGTATGCAGGTAGCTCGGACGACGAATATGCTGGTGACTCCGAGTTCTGCGCCGAGCGGTTTCTGCAGCGCCAAGACTGGCCATGGATCGGTGAGCTGTATAGGCCCTAGATGCATAGGCCTTTACGACACGCATATAAGATGCTGTGTTTCGAAATAACGTCCTGAGACTATTTGCCGCAATTGAACTTCACTACTAGGTCGCACAATACACGCGATAGTTTTGCTTGCGTCCGGACGCCACGGTATATTGGACTGATGCTGATTGATCATATCGGTGCTGATGTCGGCTAATGGTCGCAGCGAGACACCGAACTAGGCCAGATTACTGACGACATACAGCCCACGGACCAACCGTCGGAAATCGACCGATCCGTAGAAAAGTCTGGTGGACGGGGCAGGATTTGCGACGGGCAGCATCTCCGTCGCGTGGCCACTGACTGTTGTGGCAGGAGATAATCCTTCGCCGCGAATGATCCCATGAACGTGCTGTATACCGTATGTAGCGCAGGCACGCTATGCAGCTGTAGACGTCGTCTCTTCTGGACGCTGAACAGATGATCACGTTACACGAAAAACCTGCGTATGTCTTTTACGCGAAAAACTAGAAATGGTGCATATTCTGCTATGTTTTCATCTCATCCACTATCTGCGAGTTGAATGTCATTATTTTACCTTTTTAAATACTTTCATCCATTTCGAGCAGTTTTTTGTCTTTCCTGTTTTTTGTTCGATGCGTATTTCTGTCGTTATGTGCTTTCTTCTACTCTTTTCACATGGATCTTAATTGTTGTCTGAAATAAACGATTAATTGATTGATGGACTTCTTTATCTGGTGTTCTCCGAGAGTCTTGTTCTAGTTCCACTATTTGTTATAAGGTACACCGTTACTGTTAAATATGTCGAACTAGAAAGTACACCAAATAGATTAGTGCACAGTAACATGTAAGTATAATTTCAATATAATTCAATTTAATTCAATAGTCTTTTGTTATTTTGCTATATATTGTAAGCCGTTTCAGTTTAAGCGTTTAGAATGAATTAAAGCCGTGGTGACCTTTACTGTTGTTAATTAATACTCTCTGTTGATGGCTTGTTGTGGTTTGCATTGATTAACAGCAAGCAGCCAGCAGCAGTGGTCATTCTGTCCATTCACCGGCGGATTTGACTTCCGAACCTACGCCAACAACAACAAAGAGGTAATGCACGCCCGTTTCTTCCTTCGCAATATCCGAGTCCTCGTAACGTAATGTAAAATTAACGATCGGCTATATTTTTGTCGCTGGACTGCGCTACTGATGTTTGGCAGCAATATCGCCTATTGGTAACACATTCGTAAAAACGCAATACGTATACATTGCGGTATTTTTGACGTAATCAAAACTAATAATTTATTGTAAATTCATTAAGTTGCAACCTTTATTTATTAAATTAACGTTTCGGCCATCGTTGTTGCATTTTTCGAAAATTATTGGTTTCAAGTAAGGCATATAATCATCGTTTTAATCTATTTTATTTTTTAAAATCGAAAACAGTTTTTGCACACTCTTAATAACAGCGTGAATGACGAGTAGGTCTGCTTTTAGTTTTAACATAATAAACCGACTAATGCTGAAAAGGAAAACGTGAACATGGTAAAAAGTAAACTATATTCAAGTTGATTACTGTAACGTAGCTGCGTGATGACTGCCTAGAGACCGCGTTTTTACAGTTTTTTGAAAACCGACTGTCGGTCGATATTGTATTCACCTCACATAACTGCTGGTGATAGAGCTGCTGCTGCGTCGTCTGTGTGTGAGTTGGTATGTGTTTTGTGTGTGGTCGGGAGCAGGAGTTGTGTGAGAACGAATGGCGTCCTTCACGACTGGAAGCCGAATGCGTCCAAGGAGACGGACTTGTGCTCAGCTTCCCGACCATCGAATGCAGTCCATTTATTCGCCATCAGCTCGGTTCGTAGTAGTACAACATGTATTCGTTTTTGTATGCTTTTGCTTTTTTTCTTATGCAGGTAAATTAAGAAATTGCAATTAAGTGTGTATATCTATATTAATACAACAAGTAATTTGAGCAAAGCTCATGAGACGCGCGACAGCCTTAGCAGTTCCTGTTCGCAGGTTGTTCAGGTATATTCCCAACCATGTCAGCACAATTCGCTCTTCAAATGTGCGCCAAAGCCGAAAATTGCAAAAAAAACACTAAAACTTCCTATTTCGAAAGTTCAAGGTCATTCAAGGTCATTGATATTGACAGCATTAAAAAGCTCGTCACTACTAGTGTTTGTTACGACATGCAGTATGTCTGTGCTTATCTGCACTTGTTTTTACGCTAAACGATCCAATGGCGGAAAAATAGCCACTTTTTAAGGGGTAACAGTCTTTGACTCCCGCTTGCACAGGCCTCTTTAAACCTAAGGGGTCGCGACTTGGATTGCTGAAATCTACGTTTAATGCTAAAAATTTCATACGCAGATTCTCTTGGTCTATTTCTAGCCATTTTAGAGCAATTCATTTTAAAATCGTGCGTCGGAGGCCGAAATCACGAAAAATTCACTAAAAACCCCTCTTTTTGGAATTCAAGATCATGCAAGGTCATCGATGTTGATAAATCTAAAAAGCCCGTCACCAGTGCTTGTTATGATATGCAGCATGTCTGTACCTAACTGCAACCGTTTTTACACTAAACAGCCAATAACGACAGAACAACGTCTTTTAGTTTTTAGGGGGAGGAGGAAAAGGGGTATCCCTATTTGACGCCCTCGTTCGAGGGGAACCCCCTCACTTAGGGACACAAAATTTTGTCACAAAAGACTAGAGTTCTTGGGGCAGCCCGCAGTAAAGATTTCGTGATCTTAACTTGCACCGTTTTAATACAGTTCAAGAGTGTGACGGACGGACAGACAGACGGACAGACACCTCGAAGATCGCTAAGACGCGCGAAAATATTACATGCTGTCGCGCGTAAAAACGAATAAGTGAAAATATAAAATAAAACGGTTAGCGTTCAGAATTTTAAACATATAAACTGAGGCAAACCAGACATCATCTTGAGTCACGTGACAAGCTCGGGTCACGTGGCGTGTGACGTCACACGCCCGGCTTAGTGGCTGGAGGCGCCGTAGACAAACTGATGCGAAAACGACAGTTGCTATTGTTACTAGGACGTGTCGCATGACGCTGCAACAGCAGCAGCAGCAGCTGGGTGCAACCATACGACCAGGTTCCAATGTATGTCGTTATACCCACCGCTTGCACTACCAAGACTTGATTGACTCTGCAGAACAATAACCTGCTCAGCTATGCATTGCATTGCATTGCCACCACACACTGCAGCTGCTCCTAACGTGCTTCTGCCTCTGAAGCCGTTCTACAGAAATAGAAAAGCAGCGGTCTGAGACCACGTGACGATAATTTGTTCGAGTCTTTGAAAAGCGTTGGATTTACATCACAGGCTGAACGGTAGTTCAAGACCTGTGTTAACGGTGACTTTTCTTTCTTATGCAAAATCCAAAAATTCGACCCCCACAGAATCAAAACCCTTGTTTGTCATTGTCAGCACATTGACACACAGTCAGTGTGATGCGGACAATATCACCTTTTGTGATTTTTGCTGTTTTCGATGTGCGAGTTCTTCAATGTTGCCGTTAACAAGTGTATAAGCTGATGTTTTGTACATTTATGTATACAATATATGCGTACTGTTGTTCGTACTGCTATTTTGTGTTCTATGTATTCTGCAACTTTACCGTTTTCGATTAATACACACACACCCATGTATATGGCAGTTGTGAGGCAATATTCTTAAATGTCGACATTTTATGGCCATTGGTTTGTCAATAACTTACGGCGATTAATTGCTGAGCTCACTGGCAGCTACATTTGATAACCTAAGATGATGTGACCAGTTGCCGATTTCAACTTTTTGTGGCTTTTTCGAAGTACAACCATACACAGACAGACAGACAGACACAGTACAATGCTTAATGTAGCTTTCTCTAAAAAGCATTGCACAAATAATGCTGAATGCATTTGTGCAGAAGTTCGACTGAGTTGCTGGGCGAGCTGGCAAGAAGACGGATATTGGTTTATTGTCGCCGGAACATTAGCAAGCCAACTGCCACACTACGTACTGGTAACTAGACCACCAGTTAATCGACTCCGGTTTTAATTGCACTAAATTTCTGACGTATATGTTTGCCACTAAGTCTTGTGCGGGCTTGCACGCAAATCCGTGCACGAATGTTTACTTCATTTGCAGTGGTAAAGAACGACGATTTCAATTTTTTACGCGCAAAAGCAGCTACTAATTTCAGCGCGTCTTAGCCATCGGAATTCTGTCAGTCCGTCCGTTCGTTCGTCCGTCCGTCACGCGGGTGGATCGGTCAAAAACGGTGCAAGCTAAGATCACCAAATCTTCACTGTCGGCTACCTGGCTACCTGGATGACTCTAGTTTCAGGAATTGTAAAGCTTTTCCATAAATTCGAAGGGGGTTACCCCAAACAAGGGCGCTAAATGAGAGGGGGTTGGCAAAATTTGCGATTTTTGGCCAATAAGTCGCTGTATCTCAGTAACGGTGCGAGATAGAGCTTAGGTTACTATTAATCACTAATAAGAAGTCGTACACTGGCTCTCGATTGGCGCCGAATTCAATGACCTTGAATGACCTTGAACGCCAAAATAGGGCGTTTTGTGGATTTTTGGCGAGTTTGGGCTGCGACACAAGTCTATATCATTCACAAGGTGGCACCACGTTACTATCCTTATGCGATTCAGATAGAGAATTCGATACTTGTATGTTGACTTGGCGTGAACACCCCAATTTTCAGCTAAACTACTAAACCGGAACTGCTATAGGCTTTCGCGCGTCTCGTGAGCATTAGCTCACATTTCTTGTTTTAGAATGTCGACGAGCTAGTACAGAGGCTCGCTTGGTAGTATTTCTGACGACGATCGAATGCCGTGATGCCTTGGTGTGTGTGTATAGCGGCTGGCAATGACGTTTAACGAGCAGACGACGACGACGACTCGCGTCACGTGGTTCATGAGTCCCATCTGTTCCACCAGTCGCAGGACCTCGTCTCCCGCGCATCCAGTGAACTCGGTCCTTATGCTTATGAACAGAAGCGGTAAGGCAACTGCCTCTAGTTGCTCGCCGGATACTCACTGCTTACAGCATTGTGACTATTTGGCTTAAAATAACAAGAAATTTGAGCTAATGCTCACGAGACGCGCGAAAGCCTATAGCAGTTCCGGTTCACGCTAAGTTGATATACAAATACCAAATTTTTTTATCTGGATCAACGAATCGTATATCGATAGTTCCGTCGTGGCGCCTCCTTGTGAATGACTTGTGTCGCAGCCTGAAATCGCCAAGAAATCCATAAACCCCCTTTATTTTGGCGTTCAAGGTCATTCAAGGTCATTGAATTCGGCGCAATCGAGAGCCAGTGTACGACTTCCTATTAGCGATTAATAGTAACCTAGACCCTATCTCGCACCGTTACTGAGGTACAGCGACTTATAGGCCAAAAATCGCAAATCTTACCCACCACCCTCTCACTTAGCGCCTTTATTCGGGGTGATCAAATTTATAGAAAAGCTTTACGGTTCTTGAAACTAGAGTCTTCCAGGCAGCCGACGTTGAAAATTTGGTGATCCTAGTTTGCACCTTTTTTGACTGATCCACCCGTGGGACGGACGGACAGACAGACGGACGGACAGAATTGCGATGGTAAGACGCGCTGAAAGCAGTAGCTGCTTTCGCGCGTAAAAAATTATCTGCTTCCGGTTGCGGTTTGGTGAAAAAGTAGGGAGGGCGGATTTTATTCGATGACATGTCGTGTAATATTACACAGCAACTCATAGAAACCAAATAAGACACTGAATAGTAGATACACAAACTAAATACTGCAACATAACAAACTAAATGCAAACAGTTTTTAGAAAAACTTTGAAAGCAAAACTGCAGCAGTATTTTTGAAAAAAAATTAATTAATAAAAAAAATTAAACGCAGAGGTTTTATGTATAGGGTCGGATAGAAACCGGGTACATATAAACTATTTTAAACATTTTAAACTGAAATTGAACACCAGTTGCTTCTGCAGTGGGGAACGTTTACACCAGTTTTGGTTTATCGACAAAGCTCACTTTTCGAGTTTACAGCCCGTACGAGACCCGTATTGTGACCCATTAGGACGGCTGCAGCCTGATAATATATACAACTTTATTCACCATAATACAATGGTAGCACAGTTAAACAAAAAAATAAATCTTAACTAATCTTAATTAATAATAATAACAAAGAAACCGTCAGTAAACCTGTCAGTACTCAGTAAGCTTGACCATATTAGGCTTCAGCAACGTTGAATAATTTCAACATTACTTTAACACTTCGTGTCGGTACAATTTCGCTGGGTAGTCTGAAATTAAAATACATTCGACATTCGTTTACAAACCTCCAGACCATACAGCAGAGCAGGCAGACATTTGCTGTGAACTAGGTGCAGTATTACCTCCTCGGATGCAGTTCTTCCCAATTTACCAAAAATCGAGTTGACTGAACGGTAAAAAGAACGTTTTGCGTGGTCCAGAGAACACTTTAGCTTATTTGCCCTAACAATGTAGATGCCCAAGTACCTTATTTCATTGACCCACGGCAGGTCTTGGTTGTTTAATAATGACAAGTGGTGGTAAATATAAACTTAGTGGCGAAACAGCATAAGAACGCTTCTCTTCAGTCTTAACGCACATCTTCTTTCTGGTCACTGGTCACTTCATGTTTATGTATACGTGTTTGCTGATTTGTGTTCTGTTAGGAACATTATGTCTTCGCCTGTAAGGCAACTGCAGCCAATTGATCTAAGTGGTAGTAAAACAACCATAAGAGATGAAGCTGCAACAACAAAAGTAGTAGTCGTAGCAACAGCAACAGCAACAGTAGCAGAATAACAGTAGTGCCACTATTGTGTCTGTAAATTTTTAAAGATACAATTGGTACGTAAAAATTACAGCTGTCCAGTTAATGCGGTAACGACGTCACGTGACCTCAAAAAATCAAACTCGTGACCCCAAAATCTTTGAAGTCCCGAATCTCCGTATCCGTCCAAGATAGACGCATGGTCATCATTGACCACCAATAGGAAAGTGTCCTCGGCGAGTTCGATGGTCACGTTTCGATGACGTCACCTGACCCCTAAAGATCAAAATCGTGACCCCAAAATATTTAAGGTTCAGTGTCTTTATGGCCGTGGAAAGCAGATGGTTTATAATTGACCATCAACATAAAAACTTTGTTATTGTAATAAAACAGCAAATATAAATGTACAAAACATCAGTAATACACTTGTTAACGGCGACATGCAATGACTGACACATCGAAAACAGCAAAAATTATAACAAGGCGATATTATTCAACAGCACATTGACAGTTAGATGATGTGATGGTGAGTGATAATTTTATTACCTTTTTTATAATTTTTGCTGTTTTCGATGTGTCAGTCATTGCATGTCGCCGTTAACAAGTGTATAAACTGATGTTTTGTACATTTATAATTTGCTGAAAGTGAGCTATCAACAAAGGGCATCGGAAGCCAGCAGGACTATGAAGCTTGAACTGCCTATAGTTTGATTGTGATAGGTATTAGCTTTATTTGTATTTGTTCTATGTATTGCCTATTTTTCTCATTTTTTTCAGGGCACATATTAGAGGCTTGCCCTTTGTGTCCTTTATCAGACCACATGCACTGCGTTATTGATTTTATGTTTGTAACTTTGTCTGGTATGAATTAAATGATTGATTAATTGACTGATTGACTATACGTCAAAACAAAACTCCCGAGATCGAACTTTTGCGTAGTTTGCGTATGCTCAGTAGCAAGACGGCCTTCTATTGTTTGATGACCACTATCTGCTACACAAACCAAATGCACTTGAAGTTGATACGCCTTAGGGCGCGTACGAAGCGACGTAACTGAACTGAACTGAACTGACACGGTTTAGTTTTCGACCAACTGACCAGAACTACAGTCACGTAGGCCACCGAGGCCGTTAGACGGTGCCTACTGCAATACATTATTTATTGCCCATTGGTCAGTACGTCAAAAACTAAACCATGTTAGTTCAGTTCAGTTCCGTTCAGTTACGTCGCTCTGTACGCGCCTTTCCGTTGGTCTATGCGGGCCTTAAGGCCTAAACGTAATGTGGTGCGACAAGGTGAACGAGAGCTCGGATACGAAATTAGTAAAAGCTGATTGTTTGCCAAGAAACTATAGCGATATGCAGACTGTTTAGAGCAACTTTTGTGTTGTATGTAACTATTGTGTTGTGTTCGTACCAGAGCCGGGTCTGTGTTACGACGACAGTCACCACTGTCAGGAGTATGCTCGTGATGGACGCTGCACCAACAGTGCCTTGTATCGATACGCCAACTACTGCAAGCGCTCGTGCGGACTCTGCAGTAAGATGCTGTACTCTTTTCATACTACCATCATTTCAGTTCGGCCTTTTTTCCTTCTGTAAGCTCTACGCGACTGCCAAGCAGAAGCTTCTATGTGGTGGGCGCAGCTTGTGCCCAGTGAAAAAATAAGCGGAGAGTTTTCAGTTTTGTTAAGAATGTATCCAAAATTGCTGTCACCAGAAGCGCTGCAGTATCTTAGCTCAAAATGCACCACAAATCGTTTGGCGGCCGGGCTCTGTTCGAACCCGAGGGAGGAGGAGGGAAAGATAGAGGAGGAAGGGAAAGTTGAACCCGATTTCGATTTTAGATTTGGGGAGATAAAAACCACTGCCGCCAGGGGTGTCTTCCGGGCGAATAAGGTCGTGTGACCATCGGTGGTTCAACCCGCTGCACCGGGAGAAATGATTAAAGGACCTTACCGTTTGTGTAAACACATTTTTCCTTTTATATTTCTATTCTATACACTACAAAGTGTCAGTCTTCAAACTCATAGCCAACGGCAAGTATTCGCGCTCAGATACACTAAGGAAAAGTAAAACTCGTGTCTAGAGGCAGTCGGCGAAACGTGAGCGTAGTTGACAGCGCGTGCTAATGACGTCAGCAACAGCTACGACTTCAATCACTGGATCACCGTCAAAGCAGACCTGTCAAACACGGATCGAAACGTACAGATACCGATTACAGACTGATGCTTGAGTTTGTCTGTTTTGGGTTTTTCTTTTGTGAAAGACAAAAGTTGTAAATGAATAGATATGGCATTTTGTAGGATCGTGTGGTTTACACCTGGTACAAAAAAACGTGAATTATTTTATTGTAATGTCCTGGGTCGCAAATATAGGCTACACAACACGAATCTGACCACGGACGCAAGTTGCAACACAGAATGTAAGAATGTACAGGGTGGCCCAAAAAATGGGGCCACTCTGTTATATAGCTTCTAACTTCAGAAATACTGCTTAGATCTACACGATTTTTTGCAGAAATCAAGGTCGTTTCATTCTCAACACGAAAACATAAGTTATTGAAATTAATTATGTGCA
>Ga0209367_1000950_pt1 | contig 33274 bp, 23 predicted proteins | sample WorMetLIZISLAND2_FD_187412 | JGI IMG/M metagenome (GOLD analysis project Ga0209367, IMG submission 187412) | Marine gutless worms symbiont microbial communities from Max Planck institute for Marine Microbiology, Germany - Olavius geniculatus... ... | reverse complement strand
GGGGAGACATATCAATTCCGTGATCATCTCTCCCCGGGCGGATTTTTCATGGAGAAACATTTTATTGTGACAGCGGCCGACAGTCGACACGTCGCCGACACGACTCGACTCGGCGTCCCATCCCGTCATCAGCTTTATTTATGAACTCAGCTAGAGGCCAGCGACAACGACCACCCGACCAACCGACCAACCGACCACCAACGACCAACTAGCCGGGCATGCATGCTCTGTAGCCGCGAATAAAGCCTCGAATTGCAATCCAACGCAGCGCATGATGCAGCGCAAGGGTTTTGCGTAGTTTTCTGAGGCAACTGACGCAAGCGACGACCAAAATGCAAAGACAGAAGCGGTAACTATTCTTACGTTGCGTATTTGTTGCGTCCGTTGCATTGGATGGAAACTAATCTTAAACTAAGTCGCACAGTATACTACAGCCACCCAAACGCAACCTCATTATCCAGGAAATAATTACACAATATTAAACTTTTTCTGATAACATTATTTTCAGATGACAGTGACGTTTACTGTATGTATCTATACTGTATCTGTGAGTTACCATCGCCAATAAGTTTTGAACGGCACGACGTACGTCGGCGAAATTTTGCACGCAGACCAGAGTTAATTCATCAGTGCATCGATGCACATGAATATTCATGATGTCCATGCTGAAGCATTGAAATTTGTGACGTCATGATGCAGCGACGAAATCAATCGATGAATTAAACAACGCGAGGAAATCAACGCGAGGAAACTGAAGCGCCGGGTTTTCGACAGACCTCATTTTTCAAGACGTCATGAGCTCCAAGCTAAAAAAATTTGGACGTCAGTGTACAAAATTTGGAAGTCATGCAGGAGGCCTACAAAAAAACTCAAGCAAAAAATTGACATAATACAAAACAATACGTCTTCATGAAACGAAGTATGCAGAAACACGACAGTCAGCGGATGTTATTGGACTAAAGAAACATTCGAATACAGATTCTGACATCAATTCGCAGTTTACTATTCAAAGACAAACATGAAAAAATAGCTTGATTTGGACGTCGTGACGTCCAGCTCTTAAAAATTTGGTCGTATACGGGCTTAAATTTTGGGGGTGTATTTACGCCCAGACGTCCGCTATTGAGAACCCTGCTGGAGCGCCCATAATGCTGCTGAGGAACATGGATCGAGTTGAGACCGCAAGACCGAAAATTGAGGCCGCAGGCCGAGTTGAGGCCCGAAGGGACGAAAATCGAGGCCACAGGCCAAGTTGAAGCTTGAAGGGTCGAAAATGGAGGCCGGAGGCCGATAATATGGCAAAAATCAAGCGGACAGGGAGCGTAGCGATCTGTCCGCTTGTAGTAAATACAGACCGATTTGTAACAGTTTTTTTCGTAGGCCCTAGCAATAAGTTCGCAGAAAAAAAGGTATGCAGCTGCAGTTGGACACAAAAATTGTATCAAATGAACAAATCGCATATGCTTAATAGCACGGTATTGTATTTTTATTTTCATTATGACAAAGTATGTCATTTCTAATGACGAGGAAAATGTTTATTTATGTTGATACTTAGTGCTTACTGCCATTAATAACCATTACTGCAGCAACAATATGCTCTATAATGGTTCAATTTGCAGTGAAAAGCGCCGGTCATTCTGACAGTAATAACCAATCAGTATTTTGTAGTCTGACGGTAATCGTAGGATTTATCATTCGGTCCGAACCGTTGTTTAGCGGCGAAGGAAGAGCAACAGTTAGTCGGGACGATGTCCGGTCCGGTGTCGGACATAACGCCCCCCACTTCCCCGGACAAAAGCCGCCCATTTGCCCAAACACTAGCCCACACCAATCTGCCTTGGTAGGACATAGGATAAAAGCCCTCATGAATATAGTCTGCGGGAGGGTTTTTGTATAAAACAAAAGCTCCCCGTTTTGATATAACGCACGATAGACCACCGAATTAAAAGCAACAGCTCTTTGCTTACTTTTTAGCCTGTATCCGGGTGGAACCTTGGGATAAAATGTTCTTTTCACTGTGTGTGTATGTGGTCCCCATAGCCGTTGACTTGCTGTTGGTGGTTGGCGCGATAACAGAAGCGCCAACTAATGGACGGATAGGACACAGTGACACATTGGACAACAGGAATCTGCGCATTCCCCACGGACGTTTCCTGTCTTCAAACGTTCCATAATGCCTATGAACAGTGTCTGATAATTGAAGATTGTAATTCACTAAAATTGGTAACGAGACAAGAAATGCTAACAATCGCAAGCATAATCATATCATAACAAAATTATGTATTAATGTTCATACGAACACGGAGTCTGTCCAATGCATTTCCATAGTTTACAGTATATGTCCGTATAAATATAATCAGTGAACCGTTTAGACCGGTAGAAAAAATCAAACAGTTTAATTTCAAATATATACAGCAGCAAAGATTCTTTCATCTTTCTGTATTATTTTAACTAAACAACAGACATTGTCAGTCACGAGACCATTCAATTCGTCACTAGATAGCTAAAGAAGGTAGCTAAAGAAATGTTGGACGCACGGACGCACACACGCACGGACACAAAGGTGATTTTATACTCTGTCCAATGGACAGACAATTACATCAAATGCCAACAAGTGTCGCAAATTTAAAAGAAACACAAGGTTATTAATTTTTAAATGCGTTCATACCGTTCACTTCATGAATCAGAGCAGAAAATAGCTTAAAAGCATGCAGGAGATAATTTGCTAAGTTCGTCGGCTTGTATATTTTTTGTTATTTTTCTAAAACCAGCATTGGGTCTGAGACTGCGGTCTATATACCAAGATCGGTCTGGCTCGGAGTTGTTCTTGCAGCTTTGGTTTTGGCCGTAGTTCGGGACATTTCGATCTTGTTTCCAGAACGTCACAGTTTACGGAACGGCTGATCTGTCGTACACAGTGCATGTCTTCATGCAGTTTCCAGGTGTTCGTTTGAGGCAGTCGCCCTGACATGTCGATAACGTGTCAACGCTGCTCGGAGCGACTCAATAATGTCCTTCGACGTCGCTCGCTCAGTCACGACATCCGCTCAAATTTGGGCTACTTTGCGCGTCCGACGCCGCCTGCATGGTAACCGTACACCGTTTCAGAAGACTTGTTGCCACTTCGCGGGTCTCGTTCAATCCATGTGACAACTGCTGCCTCAATGAAACGACCAAATCAAAAACGCATTATAGTCCCATCTGTATTTATCATATCGACGGGTTTCATAAACATGGCAAATAAGCAAACAGAAAATAGCAATTGTACACAAGAACATACGAAACTGTTGTGCAACTGTAAAAAGGGAACGAAAATTTTTTTTTCTATTTAATGTATACTTCTACATTTTAAAATTTAGCATTATTTGCGGTTGATCAATTGCAATAAAATTTACTAGTTTGCAAGAAGAGTCGTTAAAATGAGCTAAGATGACGAAATAAATGCTACACTTAAGACATATCCAACGTTATGCACTGGGTCACTATTCCTTGCATAAATCTTTTAAATCTGTTTACAGGAGACCGAGAAAGTTATCGATATCATCAAGAAGAGTTTTCTTTTACCAACTATCATGCGTTGAAGATTTAACCTCCAAGCAATCTAAAAAGTCTATAATGAAAACAGACAATATTTTACCTGCTGTTGCTATGCCAGCAGCTGCTATAGATTCTCGGGGACGTCGCATTGAACACAGAACATCGGACGTGATGTATCGACGTCATTTTGCTGATCCGGACGCCCAGATAAGCGTGCCATCTACCGTCCAGTCACACGCCCCGGGGCACTATTCTGCAAGTCCAGCTGTCGTCAATATAGCTAATGTATGCTCGCAGTAGCCTAGCATTCAGTAGACATTATGTGGTCGTCAACGCGTCAACGGCATGGCGAGAATGAACTTCATTGAATCGTAAGTGACAGATCGGCATCCGAACTGTCGACCATCATCTCTGCACATAGCCGTGGTCACTACGAGTCGCTTATCTGGGTCAGATCGATCAGCTGAGGTTTTGAGTGGAATTCCAGGCTTTGATATATGGTTTATTTCACATATGTTCATTCTGCCAGTCGCCAGATTGGTACAACAGTGACCATTGGTCACAGACACTGTGACACCATGGCATTCGGATTCAAGTCTTGAATTACTGATAAAAAGACATTCTAATGCACATGGCTTGTAATAATTACGTGAATAACCGCCGTCAGTGATGTGATGCTCCTATTACAACCGAGCAGCAAGCTGTATAAAAAAAATAAAAATAAATAAAATAAATAAATCGATAAAATAAATTCAACTTGAAAGCAATTATAGCTTTATAAGTCAGTACAAATTTGACAGAAACAAGTGGTTACAACATAGGCCGACTGAAGGACATCAGTTTGAAATTAAATACGGTAATACTCTCAAATTTAGTCCAAAATTAGCCTACTCAATATCGGTTTAAAACAACGTGATTTAGGGAGTTGCACAATAGCCAACGCTGCATACAGTTGAACGATTTTCCTGCTATTGCAGTCGTTCAAATCAATGTCAATAAATGAAGTGAAGGGCGGACTGACAACAGATTGTCTACGCTTTGATCTACTCCAATGGGACGTGGCTGCTGGTCGATAGCAGATTACGCCATGCATCTACAGTAGAGATGTGCCGTAAAGGCCAAGACGATATTGTACCGTCGCATGAAATACGGTAACAGCGACACATCGCGGTGTTTAGCACTGCATGAGTGACTTCTTATGACAGCTTTATAAATTACTTTACCAAATATTAATAAACAAAAAAGTTACACTTAAGCTAGTATTATAAAATATACACACGCGATAGGCAACACATGAAACGTGCGATGATTTATAGTACTATAATCATTCATCACTATATTTATGATGTTTGCTTACATACTCAAATGTGTGTCGCGTGATCTGCCGTGCGTGATATATATTCCATAAATAATACAGTAGGCCTACGTAACAATATCACACATATACACTGTAATAAAAGATATACAGTAGCCATACAACTGTTGAATATTGAATAAATGAATGATTGAACTACATTTCAACAGGTGCTGATCCACAGGTTTATGAACCGATAGGCAGCACAGTAAAATTACAATAAAGACCACACAACTTAGAAATTATTCAAAAGCTAAGCTGAAATAATTCTAAAACAGTGTAGAAGATGCAGCATCAAATAACAGTAGTACGCAGTAATACACAATCTGCAATCAACAAATCAGACAATTTTTGGATGAATAAAAGAAAATGCAAAATATATCGTTGTCTTAATCAGCTGGGAATAATATTTAAGCACGTCCAACGTAGGGAATGCAGCTAAAAATTGCACCGGTTTAGTCTGTACAGCACACTATACCACTGTGATTTCAGACTGTATGGCCCTAAATATCGTCACAGCGCCTCTCCAACGACGCATGTTTGCTTGGGACGACTATATCGTATCCCCGCGGGCTGAAACTCCACTATGCACGGGCCGGCCGTTCGTGTCCCGCCGTGCCGATATCAACTCGTGCACGCGCGGCGGCGGAAAATTGGTCAGAAGTAGCCGTGTAATCAGCGCGTATTAACGTCGCCTTGGCGTGCACGCTGCGTGAACCCACGATACGCCGTAGCCTCTAATTACTGCCCGCGAAACCACGACATAACGTCGTGTTCAGTGTTCACGCTGCATTGAATGATGCCTCTCGTATTGTGCCGATTTGTCATGCAGCATTTTTATCACCTGTTCGTCATAAAAAAAGCGCTAGGACGAAATAGAAAAACAAGAGGAAAACGAAAATTATAAGTCATGCGACGCAACTGCAGCATATCAATTGCCGATAACTCTTGAGTCACTTGCGACATGTAATACAGCGATATGAATGAAGAAACGTACACGCAATTTAGCTTACGTTGAGTGCAATGAGTAGATGTTTATAAATTTTCCGTTTTGTCGGACGCTTCTGTACAAAAATGACCCGGAGGAACTCAAATAAAGGTTCGACCACCAGTAGTCGTAGGTGTGGGTTGGCCAGGGTTCCATTTGGCACCATTTGGCGCCCGTCAGCATTCAGCTGATATACTGTTAATGGGCCCAGTACAATACGGCCGGAGAACGTGCCTTGCAAGTGCGATCTGTCTAAAATACGGTAATGCCCGACGGCAGGTAGCCAATGTGTAGAGTGTACGTGTGGCTAATTAACGCCAGATCTTTATCGGGGCAGTCTTGTGCAGTGCAGTGTAGCGATTTATCAGCACGGCGTGGCAGCGCAGTACGCTAATTACGCCGGCCGCGTGTCCGTGAGGTCCGCCAATGCGGCGCCGTCGCCATCGCAACTACTCGCCTTAGGCCTGCCATCCACACACACCGTCCGTACATCCGACGAACTGCTGATGTTTTGTCCCATGCATCTCCACAACTCACCTCCTCTAGCTTGCGTGTATCATTGTATGTGTGACCACATTTGCTTGGCCACCCACATTTCTGAACATAATCGTACCATATACAAGATTATTTATAAAGTCCCATACCGTACATTACATTAAAAGACCAGTGCATCGGTAATAGAATCTAAACAGTAACAGAAAACGAACAGCTAAAAGCTTATTCGGAGAATAAAACTGGTTAATCACTTAAAGGCTGGATGCTTCAATGATCTGCGCCCTTCTCATCTTTCGGCCTTCTGGACAGTTAGACACAACGTGCTATGACTTTAACTTGTTCCTTTTTGGCTACCGTATAGCTTGCGTATAATTATCATCATGTGTATTTTTATGTAGCGAGCGCTTTCACTTGGCACAGTAGTTTCGGTGAGTAATAACAGTTAATTTTTCCGCTGCAATCGAATCGAGTCGCGTGTCGCGCGGTTACCTGCACGCAAACCGCGTCGGTCGCCGACGACGTGCATCTTTCGCTAGTTCTTCCAGCGCCGCCGCCGCCGTTAACTCAACTGCCAGAAATAATTAGGCGGCGCTTTGTAACAGTTAATCGTTCGTTGAGACTAGTTTAAGTCTAGGTGCAGGTCGTCTATTGGAGACTTGATTAATGTGTCCAGTGAGGCGGGAGCCGCGGCGTCAGCAGGTGGGCGGATGATCAGGTGTATAATTGCGGTAATCGTCCAGGCCCGCCTGCGACACACGCACAAGTCTCGTCTCGTGGTGCTGCTGTGTGGTAAATCGTCACTGTAACGCTATAGGCAGTGGCGTCGCCAAGAAGAAAGGGGGCGCCAAATTAAGAGAAAATAAGGGCGACCCCCTGAAAAAATGTTATACAATTCATGCAATACACATCACTGTAAAGAATAATAAAGCTATATGCTATATGTCGGTTTTTGGCCGACGACAGGTTGTCTGTCTGTCGTCTGCCTGTTTATATCGCATGTATTGTAGCTAAACGATACGAAGGTCGGTGACAATATCGTTGGATAGGGCGATGACGAGTTCCTGTAGGCTGTCAATAGTTCACTGGCGTAGCCATAGGGAACACTGGGGCACCTGTCCCCTAGGAGCCTACTAAGTTACTCAAAATAGTGTCTAAAAATGCACCAAAACACGTCATTTTTACACGAAAAAAATCCAAATTTTTTTCGACGGGTGGAGTATGGGAGGAATGTCCCCTCCCCACGGGAAGGGGTCCGGGGAAAGGGCTATGTCCCCTCCCCAGAAATTTTTTGGATTTTTTTCGTGTAAAAATGACGTGTTTTGGTGCATTCTTTGACACTATTTTGAACTAGTCTCATGGCCTTTGGGCATAGGCGGTACGGTCGGCCCACCATAACGACTGCTGTACTTTGCGACTTTGAAGTGACGCGAAAAGTGAAGTAATTGGAAGGCCAGGTGACACAACTGTCGTCATAACGTTGACTTCAGCTATACCTACCATATTGATTCGATTTGATTAGGCCTTCACTTTAACTTAACATCTTTAGGCCTATATCACTCAATTCGCCGTGTCACGTGTACCGTGCGCTATCAAAGTTGCAAAGTTATAATTATGTGTGATAATGTACTAAGAATTTCTGCAATAAACTACCAGACACACGCACACGCTGTCGTCAGTTTGCGTGAATAAAAACGCATAATTGCCGGTAGTCGCTACCGATCGGTGACGCGACGAGGCCATTTTTCTTCATTTCGATCGTTTTTTTCCTAGATGGTGTTGCTGAATAATTGTTGTCGTCAGACCGGTATCGCCTTGTCTGTCCTCTGTCTGGTTTCTGCACGAGCCGCTCAAGGTTTCTTCTCAGTCGTGATTTCCGGAATAGTTTAATCTCCAAAATAGCTTAATCTTTTCTCGGTGGTTGGCGGATCCAAAACATTCCGTCCGCTTACAGTCAGAATACAGTTAACGGTGTATCATCTGCATGTGTTCGGTATAGAAGGTTAACACTAAATGATCTCATGCATGGCAGGTGACGCTCCGTATTGATGTAAGATGGGTTCAACAGATATACATATCGTTATCCATTTCAACTACTATCATGCTCTACTTAAAACATTTACTTGAGGCATATGTCCAGAGGGCTGTTTTTCGGGTGGGGTGCTTATGCCTGTCACCTGATACCTATCTTCTAATCGTTGCGGATCAGCGTGCACAGACGCTTCCACAGTCCGTATATACAAGACTGTCGCTCACCGTGCAATCGAGCCATCCCATATTCCACTCGTGACGTCACGCGCACCTTGCAAAAACACGTCGTCGTCGGTCGCGCCCATTTAGCGACTGGCGCCATCCCGGATGTATCGCCGTGCATGATACACAGATGATGATAATGCAATCTGTCGTCTTGCTGCAGAGTTGATGCGCCGCGTCGTCTGCGAGTGAACTGATAAGTTGTTCATTTTTACCGTTGCAGGCGAAGTCGACAAATCTATATGGAATATAGAAAGAGAGAACACAGTCGCCCCGTACTGAAAAAAGTCGTTCCTGGATAGTTGTTCCATGCATGTGATGCGAGCGCATTTCGTCTGTGCAGTGTTTGTCAGCGCTCGCAAGCTCCGTTTCCGCCTTCGCAAAGAAAATCATCTGACTCGGCAAATGCCCCCCCCCGCACAGACTTAACAGATTTGTGAAAACGAACGCAACGTATTCCTGGAATGTCCTCAATTCATGCCCATGAACTGTCTTCATTAAACAGAGGACTTTTCACCGTGTATGCAGTAAAGCGGCTCAGTATTTAATGGCAAGTGACAAGTGTCTTTGATTTTATGCAGAATGTCTCATCTGTTTCCAGGCGGGTGTCTGGTACCGTTGAGCGGGTAATGCTACCGCGTGTTGTCCGTCCCTCCTTATCTCCGTTTGTCTGTCTGTCTGGTGTGACGTTAAGATACCTTGGTGATATAAGTCGGGCTATGCTTAGAAAGTGATTACACGAATAATTAGCTGAAGTACAAATTATTTCGGAGCTCAAACAAAAATGTAATTTACGACTGATGTTTATACCACCTTAATGTTAAACGACCACGTGAAATACTTTTTTGTCAAATTTGAGCGCTTAGTATGTAAACTATAGTCTTTTAATAGCTGACTGGAAAATCTTTATTCACCATCACTGGTAGGCAACAAAATAATTAAAAAAAATAAAAATAAAAATAAACATATACAATTATATGACAAAATCAGTCACATGATCATTGGCAACAGAATTTTAACTACCTAAGTCTACTGTAATAATATAAACACAATAAAATCAAGGGATACAAAATAATGACGTAGAAATCTCGAATCCAGTCATTCGAATTTGCGTATAAATGTATGATTTGCTCCGTTGGCAGACTTCCTAACAAGGATAGGCTAAATATAGGCCTACAATGATTATGATGTAATCACTGCACTTTAGTTTTTTTGGTTTGCACTTAGTTAAGTTGACTCAGTAACAATGACTTTTATGCTTTTCATGTTTATAGAATTGTTTTTGCTTCGTTTTTCTGCGATTAGGGCGAATATAATTTTCGAATTTTCATATCTACTCTTTGCACGTTTGTACGTCAACGATGAACGCTATTATAGGGTAAGGAAACGCTGAAATTTAGGCTGAAATAGATGCACAAAACCGAGTTTCTTGTTATACCACCACTGGACTTTAACCGTGACCTGCTCTTTGTTTTTTTACATTATTATCTGCACACTTTGCAAGTTTTATGACGACGATGATGATATTCGCAGTCATCGAGTCATCGATCCTCACCGATTATCCTCATATTAATTAAGTAATTGAAGTACTGCGGGAGGATTTATTGACAGAATGGTTCGCCTCGCAGACGGCAGTGCATCGCTAGCTGAGCGGTCGTGCCTCCGGCCTAGACGAGGTGATAGTACGAGGCTCCTCAGAGCTCGCCTAGGGCACGCACATGACTTGTAAATTTTCGCACCCGTCCGACGACCGCAGGCCAGTCACAGGCTTCTGTGTCGTGTTTCGTGTTAAGTCCATTTGTTTATTGGCCTATACACTGTCGCATAAAATCGCGACGACAATAAAGTGCGACAAAGCAGACTCGATAATGTCGCACTTGAACTGTTTCACTGACACTGTGGCCTTGGCACTGCGTGGACCGAAGTCTTGGTCTTAAATTTAATGATGCTCGAATAGCACACACGGCTCCGTGCGTGATTGTTTGCAGTGCAGTTATTTCTAAATTACGAGCAAATGGCAGGGTGCGAGTTGATAGGAGCTGTAATCTTATAGTGCTCTTAATGAGTGCATTTTGTCATCCTTGTCATCCTTGAAATTGACTTTCTGGCTGCAAGTCTGATGCCATATGATACGATACAGAAAAGCTTGCGCTGTCGTTGTTTGCGCAGGCGATTTATAATTGGCCTGCAAACTTTTTACGTTTGACGCTCCAACTTCCAGGTATATTTGACGCGCAGACAAAAAAGACTTTTTCAGACAAACATTGATTGATTATTGAAGCGTGATACTGCAGCAGAGTCCGAATGAGCAGATTATTACATCATCCATCACGGACTTCAGTGACGTATATACGCTCTGTAGGCCTATTTGCATGCATTACTTATAGGCTGATTGGCTTGCATAAGTAACAAGGCAGGCAGCGCTTGTAATTGATTGTTATTCGATGACGATGTCATCACTCTTCGCCTTTCCAAACGCGCTTCTGTCTGAAGTCTATCATTCTGCCATTAATAATGTGAACTCGTGCGGTATTTAGCGGCACGCAAGACGCAAATCGGGCGGGATTAAGACGAGTTTCTGGACGCTCCCACGGCCGACGACCGTGACGAATAGTGATGCGACGTGTACTCGATTTCATGCAGTCAGTAACTGAAGCAGTTGTTCGGCGCCGGCGCGGGGACGTTTAATGGTGGCTAATTGCTTCGGCGGCGAGTCGACCGACAAAGAAACTGATGCCGCCGCCTGACGGATTGACACGGCAACAGCGACCGACGACCGATCGCACGCGACCGTCTCGTGCGCCAGTCACGACAAATATACGACGACGTACGGAGGCGTTGTAATGGCAATAAAACCACGCACGATGTCATTGTCGACGTTATGAACTGAACATCTTTGATTCACCGCATGCACATAACGTCGCTAGAAACGAAAACAAACTAAACGAGAATGGAGAAAAAAACTACGACATCGTGTAATTTTGTCAAAAAGCGCAGTCAAGTTATGACACAAAGAAAGACAATACACTATGAGAATACACACACACTGATACACTATGGATGCTGTTAGATTTAGTATTTATGATTTCTGTTAAGTAAGAAACAACGAGGTAACGTCGTTTCAATCACTTGTAAACTTTAATTTTTTGCGCGATTTTTAATTTACGTTTAAAATAATACTGCAATTAGTGCTATTTTTTCTGTTTAGGAAAAATGTAAAACGTCAAATTATGAATATAAATATTATAACAGAGTATGAATATTATTAGATCTATAAGTTTGCATGACTCTGTGACGCAAAAACGCAGACGCTGTCGTGGTGTTGACATATATCAAGAAATCTGAGCTAATGCTCATGAGAGGCGCAAGAGCATATGGCAGTTCCTGTTCGCAGGTAATCTTGGTCTATCTCTATTCATTTCGTCGCAATTCACTCTTTTGCAGCCAAAAATTGCCAAAAATAACTTAAAATCAATACTTTTAGGATTCAAGGTCATTCAAAGTCATCGATGCTAACATTTCTAAGAAGCTCGTCGCTAGTGCTTGTTATGATAAGCATCATGTCTGTGCCTATTTGCAACCATTTTCACGCTATAGACAAGACAACAGCGGAAAAATAACCACTTTTTAGAAGGGTACCGCTCTTTGACACCCGCGTGCGCAGGCCTCTTTGAATCTAGAGGGTCCGAACTTGGGCTGCTAAAATCTACATTTAATGCTGATAATTTCATACGCAAGTTGTCTTGGTCTTATCTCCAGCCATTTCGGCGCAATTCATTCTTGAAATGCGTGTAGCAGCCCAAAATCGCGAAAAATTCACCAAAACCCTCTATTTTGGGGGTTCAAGGTCATTCAAAGTCATCGATGTTGACATTTCTAAGAAGCTCGTTGCCATTGCTTGTTATGATAAGCAGCATGTCTGTGCCTATCTGCAATCATTTTCACGTTAGACGAGCCAATAGCGGTAGAATAACGTCTTTTTAGGAGGGGTGCCCCTCTTTCGCCCCCTCGTTTGTGGGGACTCCTTTTACCCAGCTGCATGAAATTTTGTCACGAAATACTAGCTCTCGCGCGTAAAAATAGACTGATTGCGATTAGCAGGCGTGGATAGGCTCATCAATCTAGCAGTCAACAAGACTTCTCATACGTGCAGACGCATGCAGCTATAAAATCCGATCTATCACTCGTCCTGATTTCTCCGCTTATCAGCAATTCAGTATTTTCTGTTCTGTTGCCAGACACAGCTCGCGTGTCCACTTAGCAAGCCGAAGAATCAGCCTAAAACTAGCCCCATGCAGTTTGATGCTAGACATAGCAATTGGTTATCCATTTGATGAGTTAATCACAGCAAGTTCAGCATTCAACAGGCACGTTATGCGTCGATCACTTAGTGTTAATATTTAATTACTGCAATTGAGGACTACACACAGTCGAGCACCAGTAATTAAGCAAGATTAGTTAGAAGCAAATGAATTCTTTTCAATTCCCATATAAAAAAATAAAATTTATTTTATTTAATCGTAGTATATAAAAATCGCAGTTTTCAACACGTCGCTTGTAATAGGCCTACACGCCCAACAAAGCTCAGCTAACTCGGAAAATAATCACAGGATGATAGCTAGAGAGACAAACAGACAGTGTTCTTTAATGCATGCAGTTAATATTTCTCTCTGTAAAGTTGGATATTATATAAATCTATCTCACAATACCAATACTAATATATTTTCGTACATTATAGGCCCACGTATACAGCGCACGCTTGTTCGCACATACACAACACCGATTAGCGGCATGACGTCACGCGTTGACGTCACGCGTTGCCAGTAGCGACGCAGCTCGTGCTCTGTATAGCAGCAGCCTCTCATTGACGAGAAACGGCCTGGCTTGCAGTCTGCCACGGCGGCGCAATGGCTGGTCGCCGTGCTTGTCCTCACAGCAGTGGGCGGTCGGTAGGATTAAATCGCGGACGACGCGCGACTCCACGACACCGACCGTGCAATCGTGCATGCGTGTGGTTCGCTTTGATACAGTCCACTCATCCGTTATGACATCGACTATCTGACCATGCATGGTAGATCTGGCGTAGGCCTTGAAATGGACCTGGTCAGCCGCCGCCACAGCAGGTAGACAACGCACAAAACTCACCCTGTAGCACAGATATATATAATGCCTTTCACCGATATGACGCCTCACATCCAATGATCAGACAAAAAGAAGTATTTTATGTATCTTCGAACAACGCAATTCAAACGCCAACAATCAAAGTCAAAAGAACTCATAATATAAATGACTTGACTAATAGTAGGCTACATATATTACTTGGTCTGCATTAACTGTCGCTCACAAACTTCAGCTTAGCCAGCTAAATATCACCCGAACACAATTTTCTTTTGTTATTTGCTATCTTAAGTTAAGTTATGCTTAAGTTTCAGAGAAAAGATGATTGAAAAATTTATTAATTCGGTGCGTTTATTTATTCTTAATAGCCATACAGGGAAAACATTGCCCCAAATTGATACAATAAACTTGATTTGAAAGAAAAAACCTTCGCTATACCGTTATTTGAAGTTGCTGCACTCCCTCCCCCTGGGTGTAATTATTTTAGACCAATTTTCCAAAATTATTTATTACTAAACCTGCTCTTGTCGTGTAATGGCTAATGGAGAAGAGGCCGCTGTTTTGTCTGTGTGTTTTGCAGGTTTTTCCCGAGGGAGATAAGGTCCGCGGGGTTACGCAACCCCCCCCCTTATGCTGTTCAATGCTGCTCGTAGCGCGTAGCCTTCTTGAGGTTATCAATTATCGCAATCCAGCTCTCTAATTATCTTCTTCCGCGTGGAAAAAATCTTTTCCAGTCCAGCAGCGAAACACTTAAACCAGTCCATTCGGCTCGTACGCGGGCACGTCCTTTCGTCTCGACTCTTTTTATCATTCTCGGGCTTATTGTTCGGTGCTCTCTCTCTCGGTGGCGGGCGTTGTTTCGCTAAGTGCACGCACGAAACCCGCTTGATGACGTCAGATCTGCACGCTGGTACTCGTCGCGATGACAGTTGGTCAACATAGTGGCGTTAATGCGTCACGGCGTGCTGTGCGCATAAGCAGAGAGCACGTACTCGGCTCCGCTTCCGGTCTGTAATTTCATGGCGAATGGACGCCGTTGCCGACGCCTACATTGTGTCACGTGATTTCTAAGGCATTCTGTATTGTGCTTTAGCTCACAGTCAATAGGCTAAGTAATAGACTGTAATAAAAATGTTCAGCGTTTCAATAGTCAATAACTTTTTTCCTGAGCTGTCGAATAAATAATAATAATTATAATATCCAAGTGGCCTTTTGTCCGGTGGCTTTTTGTCCGGGATTCGTCTTTCACACCCGCCTGCGCCGGCTTCCTTGAACCTACGGTGTCGGGACTTTGGACTGCTGAAATCTACGTTTACGTCTATCTCCATCCATTTCGTCGCAATTCAATGTTGAAATGTGCGCTGCATCAAAAAATTGCGAAAAATTTACTAAAAACTCCTTTTTGGGGGATTCAAGATCGTTCAAGGTCATCGATGTTGATAAATCTAAAAAGCCTGTCACCAGTGCTTGTTATGATAAGCAAAACGTGTGTACCTATCTGCAACCGTTTTCACACTAGAAAAGCCAACGGGATAAAAAATAACGTCTTTTAGAGGGGGTATTCCTCTTTGACACCCTAGTTCCAAGAGAACTCCCGCACCCAGGGGCACGAAATTTTGTCGTGAAAAACTAGAGACCTTGAGACAGCCCACGGTGAAGATTTTGTGATTTTAGCTTGGACCGTTTTGATACAGTGCCAGAGTGTGACGGACAGACAGACAGACGGACGCCTAGACGATGGCTAAGACGCGCGAAGCATTCTGCTATAGCGCGTAAAAATGCATATATATCCTCGTAACCGTATTGGCTATGTGGCTTAGTCGCTATACAAGCCCGCACGTATGCATTTCCGTTTCGAATTGCTTCAACATAAGAGTTTTAGGCTTAGGTCTAGGATAAGTTACAGCCGATATCGCCTTTACGACGTCAAAGCATACTTACAAGTCCAGGCAGGCACGTGTTTAGGATATATATAAACAAATTTGCTGTACTACGCTAGATGGTGCTTTCACTGCCGCGTTTAATGCGGTTTTTACAGCGGCTCGGTGATGGAATCGTGCTAGGATAAATGGTCGCGGGGTGCTGGCGTTACGTGGAGCAAGACGCATGATGTGTCCGAGTGCAGAGACAGTGTCGTCGTGTTGAGTCTGCGACACTCGGCCCGCTCGGGCATCACGTCGACGCACTTGTCTGCGCTAATTGTTACATACTCGCCATTAAGTCGGCGCCTCGCTGCGCGGGTGGTCGGTCGGCCAGGGCATATATCAATGACGGTGGTCCTTGGCGGAGCTGATCGGCCCTCGCCGGCCCGGTAACTGTCCAAATTGCGTTAAGTCTGTCGCCGGACTGCAGGACGAGTCGCCGTCAAACGACACCAGAGGGAGCTCTGAGCGTCGACACGTGACTTCTAGCAGCGACTGCAGTGTGTGACGTGCCTCGGTCGTCCCTAGAGAACGCGACCACGCCGCTGTCGGCTTCTCGGATGCGTCCATGACATCTGCTCGCCGAGCGCCGTCTCAGACGCTCTTTTCGACGAGATTTCTGACGAAGGGCTGCTGAACTTTATTTTCATTGTCCCCTCTTCCAGCTTGTCTTTCTGCATGCGTTGTATTTGCAACTCCGCGCCATTATCTGTAAGCTCTTACCTATCGAAACAGTGACTTGGGTGGTCAGTCATAGTCAATTAATCAATCAATCAATCAGTTACTCAATCCAGGATATTTTAAGTGGCCTATAGGCTATATAAGTAATACAAACTGTGCTGCTATACGTCCACTATAGCGAGAGGTTATAGATGAATAGATGGAGTTGAGTTCAGGAAATGATCAGAAAACAAGATCTGGAGGACAAGTGAGTTTTTAGTCGCTGACGGAAGGTGGATAACGACTCGGCAGACATCACGTCGTCCTGCAGGTCGTTCCACGTCCGTGGACCGACAACCGCGGAAAGCCTGATTGACGACGGTTGTCAACTAAGCAGGAGCCACTGCCAGACGTTTGGTTCCAGGAAAGCAGAGAGATCGACGGCAACGTAGAGTTATTGCGGCGCGAGTCCGCCAATTATCTGGGCAATTAACAAACTGCAATGCATGGCAATATAGGCGCTTTGGCCAGGCAGCAGTCAACTACCGCGAATCAAACGACTTTTTGTGCAAATTTCTCGCACCTCGATCAATAAGCTACAATCTATAGATTCACGTTTGCTGCGATGTGATCTAGCTCGTTTTGTTTCTCAGTGTTGTCCGCCATTGATGGCGCACTGGCGAAACGTTCGCTGCCTCGCGAGTAACGTGGAAAAGTGTCGCCTCTGCATGCCATGCACTGCATGCGGTGCGCGGCGTATAACGCAATCACACGTCACGAGCGGCAGGACGTAACCGATTTTGCGTCGTCACGCGGTCACGTGGTGCGGTGACGTCACGCGATCGTGTGCTGTGCTGCGTATCAACGTCCGGTCGCGCATGCGTCTTCGTTGTTCACACGCGCCGTTTATCGACTTGATGGCGTGTTCTCGAGCGAACTCTCGTTGCCAGCGAGAAGTGGATTATATCACGAGGACTCGGGCTCGGCGACTAACCATGCATTGTTGGCGCCGTTTGACTCAATTGCATAAACGGCGCAGCCCAGTTGTCGTCAGCACCGATTTAGACGTTAATTCATGCACGCATGCAACGGACTACAGGATGTCGAACATGCAATTGAATGATGCTGCTGGCGCGATACACTTCAGCTGCTGAAGCAAGCAACGGCTGCTGCTACCGCAGCAGCAGTGTGACGTCTTTGACATGCGCAGCGTGGTCCGCGAATAGCACCAGCTAGCGAATTGCGCCACGTTCCAAGTTGCAACGTTTAAGTTAATTCGCTCATGCAGACAATTTGATAGCAGCCATATTGTGTTTTAGTGATAGCAAAATTGCAGACTTTGAAGTGGCTTTTTTATGTGTTACGGATTATAGTTAAGTTATGATTAATCTAGAGTTTACACGTGATATGTGTATTTGATATTTCACGCACTTTGTTTTTTTGCCATTGAGGGTGAATAAACATTTTCGTATAGGCTGAGTTTATTCGTTAAAGATCGTAGTTATACCCAGAATTTTAATGGCTAGATATACTAATTGCCTGAAGCGTCCTTTTCATCCAACACAACGCGCAGCGTACGCAGCGCAACTAACGCAGGTGACTCAACGACCGCTTGCGTTTTCCGCCTGGCGTCAGGTGCGTTCGTTGCGTATACTTTTCTTACGTTCATTGCGTTTGTTACGTACTAATTCTTGTGTTCTCTATGTACGTTGCGTTGCGTTGCGTCTACTGTGTGTCGTCGAATCATCGGCAAGATATCATCATCATCATCATCATTAGTCATGGGCTCATTGCGCGTTGACGTCCGACGCCTGCTTTGTCAACTGTCAGTTGCTTCGGTCCTGTGCTGAGTGGTTCAGTTTCTGCAGCATGAATATATAGGCCTACACGGTGTCTCGATAAAAACTCTCACACTTTGTCATTGTCCATATCTTCACCAAATATTGACCGATTTTCCAAATTTTTCACCGGCACACTCTGTGGACAATTTGCAATTAAGTAGTTATTAAATATTTCACTAGGCCTACACCTTAACTGTGTTGCTACACTACCTTGTGAAATATAGACATTCAAAAATTACTATGATCAGAATCACCAAAACTTATCTTCTGAAACAATTGTTTACTATATTTTTGTTTACGAAAATTAGATTATGTTTAGTTTTTATTATGCATGGTTAGCGTTTGTAAACAAAAACAAATGATGTTATTGTAAATAATGGTTGTTAATGCGGTGACAAAATACCAGCATTGTAACATGCCATTCAGCAACAAAAGCAAAGCAGTGATTAAAAATTTATATCAGTTGTAAGAAAACAGTTTGCAGAGGATACTGACGGAATTTTTGAAGACAAACTTCAAAAGGGAAGAAATTGGCATTTTACTAAAAAGATTTAAGAAACGCAAAGCAGCGACCAAAGGCATGAAGCTGCAGACCGAAACGCGTGCATAACTGAAGAGAACGGGACCACTGTGGATGAACTGCTAGGCCCAATAAGCCAGGAAGACCAAAAACAAACGTATTTTTCAACACGCCAAATACTCATAGAGATGGTTCTAACACAGTGTAGCATCATACAGATCATTTACTGCAATCTTAGTCTGAAATGTCTTGTTCGTTTACCAATGTGATTGTTGCCTGTTGCTAGTTTTTCTTACATTTTCTTTTATATTTTACATTTTACAAGGTAGTGTAGCAACACAGTTAAGGTGTGGTGGGATATTCAATAACCGCTTTATTGCCAACTGTCCACAGAGTGTTCTAGTGAAAGAATTTTTGGTTAACATTTCGTGAAGATATAGAAATAACAAAGTCTGACGTTTTTTTGAGACACAGTGTGGATTTGCTTTTTTGCACCACTACAGAACATCGTCTGTCCCACTCTCAGTCTCTCAGTCAACGTCGTCGTTCTTATTTCTGCAGCCGTCGTCGGCGATTAGAATCGTACCGCGAGTCAGTCCAAGTGTTTCTGTCAGCGTGAGTGACCCGTGTATAGGCGAACGAAGGGACAGGTCTCGTCGTGGTGTGGTATGGGTCTGGCGGGTGGCCGGCTGGCCATCTGCTATATGCTAATGGTCGGGAGCGACTCTATTGAGCACGTGTTACATGGCAGGGCCACGCCAAGCTGCGGCGCCGATGAAATCTGATCGTGTGCATTGCAAGCCATTGTGAACGAGGCGCCGGCGGACTCCAAGCAGACATCGACCGTCAGTCCAGTCCTCGCTAGCGCGTAGGCTGTGGCTGGCCAGCGCACGGTCGCCCTTTAGCTGTGACCGTCAGTTGCATATCCTTGTCCGTTCTCCTCGGGATCACGGAAGCTCGACAAGTGTGCCGTATAATACGCGACTTTACGTCAACTAACGTCGAATCGAATGCCATTTCCAGGCATCATGCAAGCTAAAGCTCAAATTCCATCACGCCGACTTTGCCGACTTTGCGACGCCGAAACTTCCCTAATCAACTCAATGGCTTCTATTCCCATACCTTGTGGGCGCAGCATGCGCCCACTGAAAAATAGAGGGGGAGTTTTGATAAGGTTGTAGATCAAAACTCCCCCTATTCTTACTGGACAAACAACACCCTTAACAAAACTCGCCTCCTATTTTTTATTTCCCCCTATTTTCAATCTACACCCTTAAGAAAAATCTTTCCATAGAGGGGGAAGAAGCCCAAAATGGAAGAAAAAATTTGAGTCAGAAATTGGGGGAACCTTAACCCAAAACTGGGAAAAGTTGCGCCCGATTCCTATTCCAGATTTGTGGGGATAGAACCCACTGTCCTCGGGGGGGGAAGTTTCGGGGAAAGTCGGCGTAATGGAATTTGGGCTTAAGCATGCATGCAGTTTACATGAAGTTTCCCATCAATATAGACGGACAAATCTGCAGTAATGATGCAAAGTGTGCCATGCAACTGTCCGTGATTCTGCCATGGCGCCGATGACCCCATAATCTCAATAAATTTTCTACTGCTCCCTACCCAGACCCTCCCCCTGTGGGGAGGGGGACACCTCCTCCCCACACCCTACCACACTTGGCGTCTTCGGCGCCTCAACTCGCTTTGCGCCTTCGGCGCTCGACCTTGGTTCCCTCCCCAACTTCAACTCCTGGATCCGCCTATGCTCTTTTTGCTGTGGCACACACTGGTGTTATGAGTGCCATATACTATGACGTCGTCGTCCGCAGCTGTTTCTTTAGAAGTTGAAAATTGAGAATTCTTGAGACTTGCCCTTTGTTTGACGTGTTATTTAGGCCTATTAATGATAACACAAGAGTATTTGATGTTTGCTGCATTCTTTCACCATGCTGACATTGAAAATTATGCCACTATCTAGTGCTCGATCGATTCTCATGTAACAGTATAGGAAGGGGGAACGTCCGGGGGAACATGTCCAGGGGGAAATGTCCTACACACCATCAAACTGAGGCTGAGCTGAGACTGACTGCGGACTATTGACTACTGACCTGCAGCGTGCAAGCGACATGCATGCGTCGCATCTGACGTCACTCCGCACTATCGTCAGCCTGCAGCCTTGATGACGTCACGGCAGTAGCGGTTCTAGCCCGCAATATCTGGGGGCACGGCCCTGCCCGATGGCGAGCGCAGTAGCGCGAGCCTATAACAGGGGTCTGGGGGCAGAGCCCCGAGCGGGGTCCAGGGCCAGACGCTGAAGCACTTTTGATTTTTGAACGTTCAATGGAAGCTGCAAATTTGGCTGCTTTTCTAAAATTTGGAAAGGCAAAAACATAAAAAAAATTGTGTTATTTTTGCAAAAAAATCATGGGTGGCCACGAAACTGGGGGGATGGAGCAAAACTGGGGGGAGGCTGTGCCCCCTGGCCCGGGCCTAAAACTGCCACTGCGTCACTGCTGCTGCTGCTGCTGCTGATGATGATGATGATGCAGTATAACGTCTCACGCTATTCATGTCGTAGCATTGGCGTCGCTCTTAAAATACTGCTATTTATTCACAAGCAAAATGAAGCCGCTGTCGTGGATAATATACACCGTGCCCGGAAAAAAGTAACTCCCCATAGGCAATGTACAGAAGGAATGTCACATCTGAACCGATCCAAATAACATTTCGTAGACTTGATTCTCAATTAATCAGTGAAATAAACACCAAATTTTGTTGAAAAATGTGTTTTTCTTCGCGAAGTTATTAATTCTTAAACATCAATTACAAAGTATATCCGTTTCCATGCAATTTTTATTCCTGCTCGACAAATTAACACGTTAACCACTAACGAGCATGTTTTATGGTCTCTGTATTTTTTGGGCCATTGTAGCACTGAAACGTGCACTAAATAAATACATTGTGGCAATCCATATAGGCCTATTTCCTACATTTTGCACGCGCATGCATTTATTTCGAACTGACGAGAAGAAAATGACAAAGTCTCGTCTCACCCGCTAATCTCAAGGCTCATAAGCCTAACTGTCAATTTTAACAGTAGTTTGCGTAGGCTACTTCTCTGGATCGGAACTCAATGAAACTTTTAAATCACTACATCACATAAGCCTAATATGCATGGAATGCAGCGTCTCCGGAACAAAGCCTAAACACCGAGCAGCTACTTGTTAATTGCACTCGATGGAAATAAGCTATTTCAAAGAGCGGACGAACGGTGTTGACAGTTCTCATCTAGCTTATGACATAATTCCCGCAACGGCTCACACCGTGCTATAGGCCTACATGGCTATTGGCTAGCTATACTGACTGCTAATTGCGCCAACTCTTGTATGTATAGACCACTCAACACGTCTGTCTGCAGGTAATTTCGTTGGTTGGCGCGGTGACTGAGATCTAGTGACTGTAGTCTAGCACCTGGGCCGTCTCGGCGGCGCCATGCTCAGCCGTTCGACACACGTTGACGGCGACGCTCTGTCGCCATTCTGTGTGTGCATGTGTGCTGACGATCTAATGCCCCATTGCCCCGTCGCTCGACCGGCGAGTCGACAGCGAGTCGAAAGCGTAACATTATGTGTGTGTGCGTTCGACCACGGCGCCGCCGGCCGCTCACTGGAGGCGCCAGCCTGACGCCGGCAGTTCCGGGCGACCGGGCGCTGTCAATCACCGGCGCGCACTTGCTGGCAATTGGCGGACGACGCCAGGTCCGCAGCACAGCGCCGAGTGCTGATTGGCCGACGCGCTGAGATCCCAAGGTGCGCGTCCATCACCGACCTACCGACTGGACCACCAGCACTACACGCCAGTTAACCGGCAATGGCTCAGTTGCGGTTAGCGCGCTCGACAAAATGTTGTCGGTGTAGTATTAGCAAGTTTGCGCCGATAGTTCACACCATCTGCGGACTGTACATAGTAGAGAGACCGCCGACAACTGCTACGACAGTGTTCTAGTGGCAGACACTAACTGGACTCGCTGCGTCAGTCGCGTCGTTGTGATGATCTTCGAGCTTCCGTCTGGAAGAACTAGCGACACGCCGTCGTCGTCGTCGTCGACGTCTGCCGCTGAGTTCGTCGTCGCCTCCGGTGTTTCGTCCGCCATGTCGGCGGCCGCGTTCAACCCTTTTCTGTTTCCGTCGCTGGCTGCAGCACGTCCGCCGCCAACCGACTACAGCGTGAGTTCGATACTATCCGGGACTGGGCTGGGAGGAGGACATCACCATCACGGACTGCAGCCAGCTGAAACAGGTGCTGCTGCCGCTGCGGCAGCGTCTTACCTCGGTGCTGGGCCCGGTCTCCCTCCGCCGCTGCCTCCAGGGTTCTGTGCCTCTCCACTTAAACTTTCTCATCATCATCGTCATCATCATCATTCGCTACATCCATCACATCACGCTCAGGCGCCGCCCGGAGCTGATCCAGCTGTACTCGCGCTGGCTGGAGGCGCTGGACCCGGAATTGGACCCGGCGCTGGTCCCCCCGGGTTACCCCGCTGTCCGACGTCCTCGGGAAGCTCCACACTACGAGGCGTGCCCGCGACATGCAGCCCGTCAGATCACTCGGGTCTACATGACGAGTCCTCGGGCGCGGGGTCTACCGCCGACGATCCCAAGGTCGAGCTGGACTCCCGAGAACTCTGGGAACGCTTCCATGAGCTCGGCACAGAGATGGTCATCACCAAGTCCGGCAGGTATTATGATAATTAATCTCTTTGCGATTTGTTCTGTCGATGCTCGCTGCATGCTGAGATGTCGTTGGCGGTCGGTCTGTGTGGTCGTTTGCTATTGCTATTGTATTAAATAATATGACATATTTGATCTGGGCATAGGCCTATACACGGGACGATGCTGCTGACTTGCAGTATATCTGAAAGAGAATTAAACGAATGTCGGTCACTATACCGCTGCTGTCAGGAAATTTGTTTGTTTTGAGCAAATAGGCCTACCATTTGCATCCTTTCCGATTTCGTTATCAGATGTACGAATGAATTAATTGTTTTTTTTGTACAAAATGTGTGGTTATCTGTCAGCGTCTTTGATGAAATAAGGCTGTGTGGATTGTCATTTTATTGCAGTCGTCACGTGATTATTGTCCTGTATATGGGAGGTCATGCGTTCAATGGTTGAATAATGGTTGAATGATTGATCTGCAAAACAGCCTAGTACATTACTTTGAAAAGTTTTTTGCATCATGTAGGCCCTAACACAAATTTGAAATGCATTACAAACTTAATATCGTTTGAATTATTCATCATTTTTGTGTGGAGTGAAATACATTTTTGCTTATTAAAATAAGTGTGCGCACATGCTTTGTACATTTTTTTGCTTTCAAGTGCATTAATATATGCTCGTGTTGTTTCCATTCTGCCTTGATATTCTGCATGACGATTGCAAAAATCAAACTAGGTTTACGTAAAAAATGAAAAAAAAATCTGTAACAATAATTGTCACTATATTCTAATTAAGTCCAAAAATGTGACTAATCAAAAAACAAATAACCAGCGAATGAAGTAAGAAACGGTTGTATGATTTTAGATTACATTTAGTTTTAACCGAATCCGTATTTTTGTTTTTTTTTCAGTAAGTTTAGTAAGTTAATTTACACTGTTTGTCCGATCATATATGCACTTTGTACCGCGCTGGAAATTAAATAATATATCTAGGGTTTTCAGTAAATTTTACACCAAATTGTAGTATGCATAGTGCATAGCATCAGCAATTAAATAACAATAATAACAATATAGACTCGTCTTGTCAACGACACACATCCTTTTGCCAATAGCCATTGAAACAGCAGGTTATTTGAACCAACGGGCTGTTGCTGGCATTATGACAAAGAAAACCTCTTGAACTACACTTAACCTTTTCCAGCGTAATTTCAGTTGCACTACTGCAGCGCGGTATTGTGCGATGTCCTTGATTCATGAAAATGTTTGATAACGAGCATTGAGCAGATTCCATTCTTTCAATTTATTTGACATTTCCCTGTGATTGTGGCACAGACAAATAAAAAATAACTCTTCATACTCAGATGGGGTTCAGAGAGCATGTTTCGGGTCAATCATGAATATTAGGCCTGCATAATTTGGTTCTGGCTGAATTGCATATTTTCATTTAGTAAATGGTAGGATTGACAACGAATCACATCCAAACAGACTTGATACAATGACGTGAATGTCACACAGTAAATGGTGGCTACACTTTTGAACGGATTAACGGTTAAAATAACGCCCGCCGGCTACAGCATACAGGAAATAATTGCCCGACACCTTTCAGCCGTCGAGCTGTAACTTCATACCTTTAGTTCGCCGGCTTCGACTGGAGCTGTTGCCACAATTTAGTATGAGATGTGCATTGTTTGGATGCAGCTGCCAGTTGACACATAACCTTAATCCATAACGACATTGTAATTGTACGAAATTACGGTATACTCACACAACTAGCTTATTCTTCTGCGAGGCCAGAGGGAGTTTCACGAGTTTTCTGTCGACATAAAATTACATTAGAGAACGTCATGTGCTTTAGCCAACAGATTAGACATGCAGTAGATCAGACATAGGAGTTTCACAATATTTCTGTTAAGTGATGTAAGACTGCATGGCAGAATATTTCCATGGCGCAGAACGCGATGCGAGTTTAGCTCGGTGTCTGGACATGACCACCCCTAAGACAAAACCCCCCTAAGACACTATCTCCCCTTAGGACGGAACCCCCCCCGCCTACCGGCAATACGTGTCCCAGATAGACTAAAGCTTCTGTTTTCGTCATAATTTACAAATTTTTTGTCGATAAATTTTTTATGTTTAAATTGCTTTATATTAACCATGCTGTTATTGTATTGATTATGTGAAATGTTGTTACAACTATGTCAATAAATAGCGTTTCACAGTTTGCAGTCTTCGACTTTTGACATATAGATCTGATATAAGAATGAAATACTAAAACATAAAGAAAAACTAAGAACTATCCAAAAAATATTAACTGAGCACTAAATTTTCAGGAATGCGATTTTTCATGTCGTCCCACTTGCGGCAGTTGGGCCGACTGATAATTACTCTGACGAGCACGAGCAATTAGGCCCAGGGCTCTTGACTTAAATAACGCTGTCGTCTAGAAACAACTCGGTATTGAGTAGTCTGCTCGTTTTTGGCTCCCCCGCAATAGCGGCAAGCAGAATGCGCAAGTAATAGCCTACATCAAAGTGAAGAGTGTCGGGATCGCAGTAATTTGCTTTGGTTTTAGCTTACCAGTAACTGTCGGCTGCTTAGCAACTATAGACTCGTTCATACATGTTTCCTTACAGTGTACGGACAAAAGACCACCGGACAAAAAACCATCAAGCTGGTTTTTCAGTAGAATTCTCTTTCCAAATACAGTGCACATAAAATGGATATTTTACTTAAAATGGATATTTTATGTTGTTGCAGTTTATTACGCCAATTTTTCTGTATTATTTTGCACTCGGTACAGCAAGTCATCAGATGTTCAGTACTGGTCGAGTAGGAGGGGGAGGAGGCAGTGGTAGATGAAACATCGGACAAATGTTACTCTGTACTGTCACTATCCTACTGTCATAATTATTATTTATTCATTTATTATTTATTTGTGTTATTATTTTGCGTTTCGAATAAAATATGCTTGGTTTTGATGTTTGTGAACAGAGTCTTGCGTACATTACTCGGACATGACAGAATACTGTCGGTTATAGGGGGGGGGGTTCGGTCCTGCTTTCGTTTAGCTCATTCGCTTTGTTGCGATTTTTAGCTGCGTGGCATTAACGACATGAAGCAAACATAGACTATTCGGTAGTTTTCCGCCAGGCGCCTTGTGAGCGTATAGGGGGGCCTATACGCTGACAAAATACTTCCGTCGATTCTCTGATTAGCGACTTACTTCATCCCGTCTGAAGTTTTTGGATTCGTCCGTAGAGCCCCGTGTATAGAGCTGGCTTAGTTGCTGTAGTATGGCGCAGCTGTTTGTGCATCGTATATCGCCGTCACAACAGATAGGCTACTCCGTCACTGTCAGTGATTACGTGTATTCTGTATTAGCCCATAGAGTACATATCGCGACAGCTTAACCTCGGGCTCGGTTTTCTTGTTTAACCTATCACGGAGCCGACGCCGAGCATTATTCTAGGTGTGCGTTCGCTGCAAGCGGCGTGTTTAGAACTTGTGCTAGTTTCGCGAGACTCAACAAGCAAACGCGGCGGCGCCTGTATGCGGGGCCGACTTTTCCAGTTGTCGAGGGTCTTGGCGCCGACAGTAAACCCCGGCCTATAACTGCAGTGGTTATTTGCGCGCAGTCGCTGCTGCAGCCATCTACAGGCCTATGCAACGTAAGGATGCGCGCGTAGATCTGTAGTATTTTTGTGTAAAAAATACTATTTTGGTTCTTTAATGATAACTTTCGTGATCGTGTGTATGCTTATGTTGTTTTTTTTTTGCTTTCGTAATGTGTTACTTACGATAGCCGAATTAAATGCAATGTACTATGTTAGGCGACAACCGTGGCGTAGCGGTAATGAGTTGTGTCCGATCAACGAAGTTGCTTCACGCCGGGCCTCACGCCGGGTTAGTACTTAGATGGGTGATTGTCTGTGGGCTGGTAATGGTAAAACGTCTCGGTCTGTAACCAGCCGACTAGGTCAACTCAGTCTTCCATCCCTCCGGGGTAGGTAAATCGAATACCGGTCTGTCTGGCTGTGGTTACGGCAGGGCGCGTTCACCTGCAGTGTCGGGTGGCAGGTAACACTGTGTGATCCCATACGGCAGGTGACGCTCCGTAGCTTTGGATAGGTTTCCCATAAAGAGTTATACAGTACCTTTAACCTTTTAACCTTTATGAGGCCTAAGTTTAGTCGTTGTCGGTCGGTTGTTGGTGCAGGCGAATGTTCCCGCCGTTCAAGGTCAAAGTGTCTGATCTTGACAAGCGCGCCAAGTACATCATGCTCGTCGACATCGTCGCAGTGGACGACTGCCGCTACAAGTTCCACAACTCGCGCTGGATGGTCTCCGGCAAGGCGGACCCCGAGATGCCGAAGCGCATGTACATTCACCCGGACTCCCCGCTGACTGGCGAACAGTGGATGAGCAAGGTCATATCATTCCACAAACTCAAGCTAACCAACAACATCTCCGACAAACACGGATTTGTGAGTGCGCGTCATCATTTCTCTCAGCATTATGATGGATGGTTCAACGTGGCCTTAATAATACGAATTAGGCTATTTCTGTGACCAAGTCAGTTTCAGTGAAGTGCCAAAATCTAGGCTAATTACTAGATACCGCAGTGCTAGAGTGGGTAAGCAAGGATGCAGTCCGAGCTTATACTACTCCAGACAGTGCGCGGTGTCGTAATTAAACCACGTTTAGATTGCCTTTTTGACGCACGACTGCAGCCAAAAACTGTGAAAACGGTAGCAGTGCAAGCTAAGTGTGGTTTAATCTTTGGGCTGCCGCTGGCAAGTGAAGTGGTCTGTTGTCACCGTTGTGTTAGGCTTAGGCCTATACATTGGCCGTGTTTGGCCACTGTCTGTTTAACGGTCATTTCGCCGTGCGGTGACATCTGGCGACTGTATCTACAGTTAGCTAACTCTCTATGACAAGTGCACTGTACGTAGGCCTAAAGCACTTCTCTCACCCAGCAGGTGTTTTTGTGAGGCGCTGTAGCATAGGTCTACGTGTGTTGCATTCCCCGACACATTCGAGGTCTGGAATTTCTCCGTTACGTTTTGTCACTGTTTTGTCGTTGCAGCTGCACGAAGGAATGTTTGATTGGATGAACAAGACACACGCCAAATTCCACTGGGTCAGTCTATGCTTAAGCCCACAATCGTACATGATTGTAGGTTTATTTGTACTAGACTAATCGATAGGCCTAAACAAATTAGATTTTCTTTTCTCCAGAAGGGTTTTGTGATAAATACAATGCACCAAATTCATTTTCGGCGGGGCCCTCGCTGGGGGGAGGGCTCGCGACGCGCCCCGGACTTCTTAGTCATAGGCCCCTATACTTAGAGGAGGGGCCCAAGGGATACCCCCATTCCATGCACCACTCCCCTCGATGGCATATCCACTCCATCTCGTTCTCGGCGCCCTCGGTTTGAACTCCCTGCATCATAGTGCCACTTTAACATGTTTTAACCACTTTTTCAAGATAGCCTAGGCTAAGCCTGTATATTAGAAAACAAACATTCTCGTTAGCTTTTTCTTGTCGTTTAGTTTATATTTACGTTTTCAGTGACTTCGGCTTAAAAGCGGCTGCTGAAAGAGAGAAATGAATGAATGAATGAATGAATGAATTGATGTACAACGTGTGATTAATTGTCTGGACTGACTGTCTGGTGTGTACAGACAATACTGAATTCAATGCAGAAGTACCAGCCTCGCTTCCACGTCGTCCGTGCGTCCGACATCATAAACCTGCCCTACAGCACGTTTCGTACCTACGTCTTCCGTGAAACCGAGTTTATCGCCGTCACCGCATACCAGAACGAAAAGGTTGCAGTTTTCACAATCACTCTTCTGCATTATTTCACGACGAGTACCTACTTTGTTGTTACATAGAGGGGTGATTTTTAATGCGCTTTAAAATGCCATATTAAGCCTATTGTTCAGCCGTCTTACTCTTGGTATCCGCACAAGGCGTCTTGCCCGTTCATCCCCCGTCCGCCCGTACGGGTTTTCAGTCCTAGCTTGAAAACGAAAAGTTGTAGCCCCCTATAGAAAAACTAAAATTCGTGTGGACTTTTTTCCAGGGCAAGAGTAACTGGTTGCCGATTTTCAGCTGACGCAGTAAAAGATCAGGCGGACAGCTGCACAATATGTCGGCGCTTGGCCGACATTGGTTTTCTAATTAGTAGTTGTGGCTCTATAGTATTAAGAAGAATTACTGAAGGCATTGAGTAACACTTTCGAGAATAATGCACATTTTTATATATTCTATGCTGTGTTTTTCTGCGGTTAATGCTCGCAGTATTTTGCGCTGCGCTGAATAATTAAATATTACGGAAAATTTATAATTTTAAAAAAATTTAAACTCTACATTTTTTGCATGTGTGTATTTTTGTGTAGATTACACAGCTGAAGATTGATAATAACCCGTTTGCGAAAGGATTCCGTGATTCCGGCGGCGGAAAGCGAGAAAAAAAGTAAGGATTTTGGACTGTTACTTTATTTTTCGTTTAGATGCTACTTTGTCTCAGAAGTGGCCCGGCCAAACGCTATCCAAATTTAGATAACGTTGACCTATATCATATAATTAGATATTTGTGCTAGTTTATTGTTATTTTGCTTAATTAATTTATTAGCTAACCTAAAAAACGAACATTGGTTTTTAAATTTAGCTGGTTAGTCGTTCCGGTAATATTTATGTGTTATTTATTCTAATCAATTCTATATAGATTCAGTTGACTGTCAAGTTAAGAACCATGCAGAAAACGACTCTAATGACTATTTATGAACTGTTGTAATTTCACATTCAGGCGCCGCGTCGCTTTAGGTGAAAACACGGCCGTGAGTCGCTAGATCTGGATTCGAGTTAAGCCTCGTTGTCATTCGCATGATGTGGAAGCATTAAATGAAGCTACAAAATCATCAGTATATACGGCAGTCACTTGGCTTGGCCTGCTCTAGAACGTTGCGTGCATGGGCTAAGGTCTTTGAAATGCAGCGTGGCGGTTGGAACTAACGTAGTCTATAATGTCGGCGTGCAGACGGCTGCAGAGCCTGCAGCAGCAGCAGCAGCACGTGACGTCACAGCACAAAGCGTCATCGGACAACCATCATCGGCAGTTGAGCGTCGCTAGTCGGCAGGTGGCGCCAGTAAGTGGTGCAGGTACTGGGGCGTGGTCAGCAGCAGAGCGCGCCGCTGACATGAGTGACAGTGATGACGACGACGGCGCCGATATATGTGTTGTCGACGAGGACGATACGCCAGCCACCACTATAAACGACTTACGATGGTATGTAATAGTTCCTACATACGGACGATTACTTTAAACCAAATGTCGCCCTCCACAGACATCTGCATGCCATGGCACACTCCGAGCTGTCTGCGGAATGACTGAAAATGCAGGACCTGAAAATGCAGAATGTTGAAAATGACGGATTGACAAAAACTGCAAGGTAAAAATGCAGTATTTACCTATTGTTATTACACTTATTAGCCTATAGACCTGTCTAATTTTTCTAGAACATGACACCTGACAGAAAAGAAAACTAACTTGAACTTAACTTATTTTGTGGTAGTCATCTTCAGGTAGTATAATTTCAGCTTCTTCTTACTTAGCTTCACGGATTTCCATAGATACTGCTGTCAGATTTTTTTTATTATACAGTTTTATTCGTTTCAATTCAGTTTTGTATTTTAAGTTCTCATGGCGTTGCTCTTCTTTTTAGTTACTTCTGTCCATGCAGTCTCTGCTATTCCTTTACTTGATTAATTCTCTCTGTTACTTCCGGACATTTGTTCCAATTCTCTCGTTACAGTTTCGTTAAAAAAATAATTTTTTATGCTCGAGTTTTGAGGATAGACCCAGCGGAAGATCCTCTGATTTTGGAATAACTGTTCCTAGGTTTATCGTCAGTTTCAAAAACCGGGGCATTTAGCGTTGTTGGCCGGATAAAACTGGCAGCCTGTCCGCCAATCATCCAGTGCGTATTGTATATTGCATGTGTATGTATTGTACGTCAGCAGCCATGACGATCAAGATGACGTCAGCAGACGGCACATCACGTGCTCTCCACAGCAACGTGGCGGCATGCATCACGCCGCGGTGTACCACTCCGCCAAGTCGCACAGCTCTCTGTCGCCACCTTCGTCAGCCGACCGATACTCTTCACACAACGCACAAGGTATTTGTCACTATTACCATCGTCTTCGTAGTTTTTATGGACGATGACTAAGACGACACATAAATTTTCGACATGCAAAGTGTCATACAGTTAATCTCGCAGAGTAAAGAAAGCCACAGTTTTCGCTATCAGCCAACCGGAATTTTTAAAGTGGCCAACAAAATAGCGATGACTAATGCTAGATTAACTGTCTGCTACGATTTTCAGAAATTGTGCATTGTGAAGAGATGAGTTTTGAGCCTTCAACAAAATTCAGAGTCGGAGCTGATCTTGAACTTGCATATCCATTTCTGTTTGTATTTGTCGTTGCAGAGCGACATTCGCCGACGGCAGCGTACGAGCGAGACGAGATGACGCGACGTCTGCTGTGTATTTCCGGTCACGTGGACAGCAGACTGCGCGACACCGGAAGCACTTCACCGGGCGCTGAGTTACGTCATCGCTGCGTGGGCGCGGCTCATCGGTCGTCGCTGTTCGCGCCGCCCACGACGTCACGTGGTCCTCTGACGCCGTCACGTGATCATTTCTCAACGTCGTCGTCGTCGTTCCGTGTGCCGCCTCAGCGCCTGTCTGCCGGCGTGACTGGCGCCGGGCGGATGTTATCACCGACCGAGGCAGTACACGAGGGCCGCCGGGCCATGGCTCCTCCAAACGTCACCGTCGTCCAGCAGGCAGGACTCAGTCCGTTTGGCCCGGCGCCGCCCACACATCCCGGCCCCGCGGCGCCGACGTCGTCGATGTTGTCCTATCTCTACCAGTCTGGACTGTACTCGGCCGCTACCGCAGCAGCTGCTCAACAACATCATCAGGTGGCGGGACCGTTCAGCACTCATCATCGTCCGACTCACTACCCCCCAGTCATCGACGGTCTCACCACGGCAGCACCGTTTCTCCACGCCCCGCCTACACCGCTTTCTGCCAATGTCCCTGCCGCTGGTGGTGCGGGGTTTGCATTCCCGGCGCCCGGTGCAGAGTTGACGTCTGCGGGACTGGTGGCGGCGGCAGCAGCAGCTGCAGGACTTCACCTCAACCCCGCCGCGTTGATGCTGAGCGCCGCCGGACAGCTGGCCGCTCACCCGTGGCTCTACCCGGGCTACCTAGCTGCCGCGGCCGCACTGGGTCAGTCGGCGGCCGCCGTGCAGGGCGCTCTACAGCCGGGGCCGGACACTGGCGCAGTGTCGCCGGCAGCCAGTCCGTCGCCGCGGCATCCTGCGCGGGGACATCAGATTGTCTCCTCGTCATCACGCTTTGCGCCGTACCCGCCGGGCGCCGAGCGGCGTCGTGCGGCCAGCAGGCAGTCGAGCAGCCCAGGGGCCACGGAGCGTTCTCCCGTCCCACTGCCGCGTGCCGCCACACCGCCCCCGGCCCCCGACACGACAGACTCACCGCCGGCTGCCGACGAGCCCGTCTCCCCGGGCCGGCCGGGTGACGACGACACTCCGGAGCAACAACTCAAGAACATGGAGCAGATGGTGAACGGACTCGATCACGTGATGAAGCCTGCAGCGCGCACTGTGACGTCATCGAGCCACGTCGTGACGTCACACGACGACGATGACGTCACGGACGTCGACTCGTCTAAAACGTAGCCTAACTAATCGTCGTGACTCTAATTCAAGTATCTTCACTTCAGGTGCAGTATATATTACAGTCAGTAGGGTAACTCCAGTGCCGTCGATACGCAGTATTGGCCC
>Ga0209367_1000949_pt1 | contig 33279 bp, 26 predicted proteins | sample WorMetLIZISLAND2_FD_187412 | JGI IMG/M metagenome (GOLD analysis project Ga0209367, IMG submission 187412) | Marine gutless worms symbiont microbial communities from Max Planck institute for Marine Microbiology, Germany - Olavius geniculatus... ... | reverse complement strand
GCCCTAGATAGGCAGCGGTGGGCAGCGATAGTAACAATGGCGTCAGACACCAACGGGCATTGAGCCCACGGTTGTCGATGATGATGATGATGATGATTGCGTTAAAGGGGACATAAGGGAACCGCTCGCAAAGTGAAGATGGTGACGCCACCTGGCGAATAGCTTTGCCTTGGCGGAGGTACCTGCGGGCTACGACTGCTTTCTAGTTGTTGGGCTATAATCGAGCATGAAGAAAGTAGACACATTTTGCTGACAATGAAGATGTAGTCAGCAGATCAAATTGTTGGCTAGAAGACCAAGGATGAGAGTTATTCTAAAACAAAATCCGAACATTGGAGAGACACTGGACCAAGTGCGTTTCAGTGGCAGAAAAGTATGTTGAAAAATAACAAAATATGATGCATATCTAGCTTGACTATTTTAGAATACAAACTTTTAAAATGACCCTTAAAGTGCTCTAGATCTCCTGAATTTGGAGTCAGTTATATTAATGCAAATACACAAACACACTTGTTGCATTATGCAAAGAAACCCAAGTGTTGCTATATGTCATGGTAAAGGCGTTCGTTTATGTCAGAGCAAACCTCAGTGCAACTCCTGCAGACTCAACTAACACACCATAGTCCCTTGATATAGTTTTGTTGAAGTCGGCCAACAAAGGATACTTCAGACCTCCAAGGCCACCATCCTGGATGCACACAATGTAAACTTCATTTTACCTCTTTTATCAAATACGAGGGTCGTTCGATTAAATAAGTTACAGAACAGCATCATTCTGTTAGTTTTCCAAATCTAAAAAATGAGAAATATACGTTTTGTAGGAAATTTTATTCTGTGTAAAATTTTTTTGGATGATGAGGTCATTATTGTGACGTAATCTGCTCACAGAACACAGTGTACACGTGTATTTTCCCCACCAGTAATCTATCATAACTTGCATGTGATGAACAGCATAAGAACGAAAAAATGAATAAAATTAACAAGTTAACGCCATCTCTTTAAATGTTAAAGACTAACGTTACATTTTTCAACATATCATCACAGTTTGCTTTAAGATTTTTCCTACCTGTCAGCAAACTCCTGAATGTCCAATGCAAAAAACTGCTGTCCATGCCACTGAAAAACAGCTGATTGCACCTCGGTATATGATACAAACTTCTGCCCACTCAGCATTTTTTACACCAAATGCGAACTGTTCGCTTTGCAAAGCACTTGTCGCCATATACTGGATGCATTTCAGAGTGAATCTAATTTGCATTTATATTTTTTGCAAACAAAAATACAATAACATCACGCTATTCATTACCGGGAGGATTTCAGCGTCAACGTCGGCATATTTAATGTTTATAAACAATGTCACAGTGAAGTCATCGTCACGAAACTCACAGCTGCTACTCAGAATTAAGTTCCCTACAAAACGTGTATTTCGGATTTTTAATATTTGGAAAACTAACAAAATGACGCTGTTTTGTAACTTATTTATCGAACGACCCTCGTAGCACTGTCGATGATAACAAAATAATTGTAACAATACAGTTAAAACATTCTGTACAATGTGCAATAAAGTGACAACTACCCAATTAACTAGAGCGCTCGGTAAAGTGCACACCTCTGCCAAAAAACTGTCTCATTTTTATGCACAAAAGCAGCTGCTGCTTTCAGCGCATCTTAGCCATCACAATTCTGTCTGTCGTCTGTCTCTCTGTCTGTCCATCCGTCACACAGGTGAATCAGTCAAAAACGGTACAAACTAAGATCACCAAATCTTCACCGTCAGCTGCCTGGAAGACTCTAGTTTCAAGAAACGTAAAGCTTTTCCATAAATTCGAAGGGGGTCACCCCGAACAAGAGCGCTAAATGAGACAGGAATGGGAATAATTCGCACGAGGGCATCAAAGAGCGTTACCCCCATAAAAGCCGTTATTTTACCAGTGTTGGCCAGTCTTTCGTGAAAACGGTTGCAGATAAGCATGGGCATGCTACCTATTACAACAAGCAGTAGTGACGAGCTTTTCAGTCGTATCAACATTGATGACTTTGAAACACCCTAAACTTCCGTAATGAAGGGTTTTTACTCATTTTTGCGATCTTCGGCTGCAGCACACACTCCAAGAATGAACTGCGATGAAATAGCTAGAGATAGACTGAAAGTTTGCGAACAGGAACTGATATAGACTTTCACACATCTCATGAGCATTAGCTCAAATTTCTTGTATTTTTGGTTGTCTATAGCAACAAAAAATCCCATACCTCAGATCACCAACAAACTAACAACAAAATCAATAAAATGCATACTACATGTGATGACATATTACTTCTTATCCTTCCTTTGCACAACTATAACAAAAATAATAATAGAATTACTCTAGAACAATATCCCTCATTATGTCGATAGCTCAGTATACTGGCGGTACTGGATGAAAGCCAGAAATAAAACCGGATCTGCGTGAAATCAGCTGCGATATCCTTACACAATCTTTTGCCAAAATAGAAGAACAACAGAATTGTTTTACAGAAACCAAAAGTAATAGTTCTACCCAATCATAACAATAATTGCGTTGCTTTCTAAATTACAGAAAAAGTTTCCTGCGAAACCTTTCTCGAAGCATTGATCCATGCAAGATGACTGAAGTGTGAGTCAGTCGAGACTCCAACAACATCGCAGTTGATATCCTGGAACTGTTGAATGTTGTCACTGAATGCAATAATCTCCGTTGGACACACAAACGTGCTATCAGCATTCAGCAGCAACAACAATGCAACTTAACAATATCGACATGTGTAAATTGTAGTGATGGTAACAATAATAGGTAAATTTTCAGAGTTAGCTTCACAAAAATCCACTGGTTAATAAACCAATCATTAATTCGAATTAAAAGCTGACAGTGGAAAATGTTTAATAGCTTTGTAATTATTTAGTCAACTGACTGGTCCAAATGCAACACTGTTATCTTTTGAAAATTCCAATGATCGATTAATTATAATAATCGTGCAATTACTCGTTGCTCTAGTAAATTTATATACCAGTAGCTTGGCCAATCAATATCAATATCAATAAACAAGTTTTCCACATTACTTCGATTCTTGCACATCTTAAAATGACAAAGTAGCAACTTCAGTGAGAATAATAAAATAATAAATAAATCTTATTAAAGTAACGAATGCATTGCAACTTACAAATCCAGTGGATAGAAGAACAGCACAAGATATCTTCCTTTGAAATCGCTCAATGAGATCTCCTTAAAACTCCCATTAACGACTGCAGTTCCACGGAACTCAGGTGCAGGCGCCTGGACGTGAGCTGCCAGCAACCGGCTGCCTAAAGTACACATACATTTTATTAACAATATTATAAATAATACTAATAACAAACTGTAATGTTTCAGGAACCATTAATTATTGTCCAGTGCTTCAACTGTGTTCCAGTGCACCCAAGTTTCTTTAAAGTAAGTAAGTAAGTAAATGATTAATAAAGCGCCAAAGTCTCAGAAAGAATCAGGGCGCATAAAGAATCAGGGCGCATAAGAGTGATAAGAACAAAGTTTTGCACCTCTAGTCAACAGTCATTCCAACATTTGTTTTTATATAAATTAGTGCTGTGCGATACCTGAAACTGGAGCCACGATAACGATACCGTCTCAGGTATTGAGTATCGCGATACTATCACAATACCGGAAGTGCATATGAAACGTTAGTCCTCAGGCCCATCGGAGTGAGGAGGGGGTAGTTTTCCGGGGCCCTGCGATGTTTCGAAGCCCTGTCGTCACTTAAAATATACATATTCACTAGGCCTATATGTTTGACAGTGGAACTAATCATCTCTGAATTGAGCTAACATCAGTCGTCAGTTATTTTGCAACGATTTTGCAACAAATTTGTTTTCTTGGATGATTTCCACACTGATCAGCTTCAAAGATGTCAAACTCAAAACAGTTTCAGTGCGGCACTCACAATCCAGTGATTCAACGTAATTATCATCAATGTTGGTCATTATGCAATACTGCAACACCTTTGCAAAACTAGTATAATCTAAATACGTAAAAAACGTGTGAGAGACAGCGCAAACAAAACTTCGTCATCAGCCGCTGCAGGCCAGGGTAGGTCTATAGCACATGCGCCGTGATTGCACACCCATCAGTTGCACCACGGTTAGATCACAAAAGCTGACAAAATGCCACAGTGACAATGAACAAGAGATGTGCCGTTTTGATAAACCACTTATCAACGCATGTGCAAACTGCAAACATATTACTAACTTGCAAAAATGGTTTTGATGTGACGTCCTATTTTCATTGCTGTCACGCAGTCTGCAGTTGTCAATACAGTGATTGCATGGTATCAAAGCAGGTATCGTCATGTCACGATACTTGGCGGTATCGTGGCTCCACGATATATCGCGATATATCAAGACCTCTTCAAGACTGGTATCAAAATGTTGGTACTCACGATACTTATCAAGGTATCAAAAATATCGCACAACACTAATATAAATGTTTTTAACTCGTGGGATCTTTACTGCCAAAGGTACTAATTTTTTCTAAATTAAAAAAAATAACAAAAATAATCTACCTTATACTACCAGTACATCAAAAAACCTTGATAGACTAAGCACTAGAACGAGTTGCTAGTGACAATGACTGAATTAACATACAAGTCATGTAAATCAGTATCTATGAGTAAGACGTCACTTAGCAGAAATAAAACCTGATAATGATTCAACAATGGCAAAATAAGCAGTTTAGGCACCAGCAACAAAGCACAAATCACTCAGCATCATATGATCAAATATTTATATCTTTCAAATACCAATTCCACAAAAAAATTTAAGCCAACCAACACTCTAACCACTACAGCGAGTGTGGAGTATTCATGCACACTGTATACTCGGTACACAATTTATGGTTCGAATTGCAAGACAAAAAATCACTGCACACAGTTTATGGTATCATGAAATAACATCAACATACCAACTGAAAATGATCGGTTTTGCACAGCTCTTGACGTCAAGTGCCCACTCTGACGAACTGCTTGCCCAAGCACAGTTCTCTGTACAAAGTCATCACCATGTTTAGGCAGTGATAACAAACTATACTATGAATACAGTTTACACTAATCCTAATGCGAGACAACTATGAATACTATGGCGCTATACAAATGTATTATTAGCTCTGCCAAGGAGGTAATGTTTTTGCCGGTTTTTTTGTTTGTTTGTTTGTTTGTCTGTGAGTCAGCAAGATAACTCAAAAAGTTATGGACGGATCTTTCTGAAATTTTGAGGGTATGTCGGGCATGGCACAAACTGCCAGATTCAATTTCTGAGGTGATCTGGCAGGAATCCTGGATTCTGAATCACTTTGAAATTTTCGTTACCACTGCGTTAAAGGGGGCATAAGGGAACTGCTGGCAAAGCGAATATGGTGACACCACCTGGCAAACAACATTGCCTTGGCGGAGGTATCTGCGGGCTATGACTGCTTTCTAGTTATTATTACTATTATTATTCAGGTGTTAAGTACGTCCAGCATAACTACCTAATTCCTCAATTTTCAGACCAGGACAATAAACTGCAAGACCAATGTTTTGCACAATACAAACCTTTCCACGCCGCTTACAGGCATCAGCTGCAAGTGTCATTTGCTTTACTTATGCTTAAATTACAGAAAATTCATATATTCACAATTATGTGTCATGCAGCATGATGACTACCAAAAATAGTTCTTTATTACAAATTATTGCATTTTACGACTTTGTTTACTTTGCTTCCGTCATTACCCACCAATTTTTTTTTGGTTTTTCATGAAAATGTAGGTAGTCGCCAAAAACACAAGTTCACAACCTGTGTTCATGGGGGCCAGTTACGATCACCAATTGGTGAAAATAACCAAGAAGGTTAACCTTCTGTGCTAAAATCACCGATTTGTTAAGCTACTTTGCAATGCCAAGATTACCGATCTGTGAAAATAAATGACCAGCGATCAGCCATACTTTTATTGCCCCATACATAGTGTCGTTGCCATTTGTGGTTAACTAGAATAAGTAATATAAAACTTAGCAAAAATCAAGGTCTTATTTAATCATAATTATACAGACTATCTTCACCATTACACGGATGTCTGATATTGACATTTACTTAGTTTCGAAAAGAGGTATCTAACATCCATAATCCTACTATTTATAAAACCGTAAATTTTAGGCCCCTAGGTCTTAATCCTAATCACTTCGGTGTTCACGAGTTTAGTGCGTGTTTGGGACAGAATCGATCTTGTGATCACGGTGAGCAAGAGTTCACGATCCCAATGGAACGCAGCATAATTCTAGCGCAGAAATGTCCGACAGAAAAAAACCACAGGTGTGCCGTCTGTGCACCAGACACGATCGGGCTTGGGGGTGAAAATTCCACATTTTTAATAGCAAAAGTTCCAAAAGTTCCAGAGCAGAGACCGGAAATAATAACGATGAGTATCAGACCATTGGAGGCAGTGATCAGACGGTTGTTAAGTGGACAGTACCCGAAGTAACGGTGCATGCGTATTTATCAACTGACACTTTTTAAAAATTCATATGAAATACAACTTACTACGCCACAAATTAATTTGTTTATTGATGCCATTCCAGCAATAATGTCAATTCTCAACCCTCGACTTCGACTTTTAACAACAAAGAATATTTAGCACGCACTGACTGGCACAATCATTTAAGCACAGTTTCCATCCAACGCAACGAACGCAACGTTGTGCAAAAATATGTAAGGTTAATAAACATCAATCAATCAATTATCAATCAATGCGTTTATTTCCGTTCAACAAACCACAAAAACGCGGACAGACAGGTGAAGTGAAAACAGACATAATGAAATACGTAAACACGAACACTTGCAAAAAATAAACACATACCCACAACCATGCATACGAAGTGAGCAGATACATTTAAAGTCTGACATTAATATTTTATACACTACAGGGGTTTTTAAATTTAAAAATTGGAGCAATTTCTCAGATGTGTCGTGAGATTTTTAGCGACCACTTTCAGCACATATATGCCTCCGATCGTCACGCTATTCATGCCTGCTGTAAATAAACTTAATATACTCAACTCGACCCTCTACAAATAGGCACCGCTTCTATCCGGGTGTTTTGTCTGTGGTGTAGCTTGCGTCGACTGCATCAGTCGCGTCGAAACAGCACGCTGGTGCCATGCGTTGCGTGTGTTGCGTTGGACAAAACATTAGGCAGTAAGCCTACCTGTCAAGTAGGCTTACACTGTATCCGGAAAAAAGTATCAGCAACCTCATAAACATCACAATAGAAATGTCAAATCTGAACAAATCTAAATAAAATTTTCCTAGACGTAATCCCTAAAATAGTGACGCAAGCACCAAATTTTGTTAAAAAAAACATTATTTCGTAGCAGAGTTATAGGCCCCCTAATTGTTAAATAAGTCCTATCGATGACAAAATATTTCCGTTACCAATAGGCCTATAAAGTTAGGCTACATAAGTGAACCCCTCTTTGTTACTGTACATTTGCGTAACTTCAACAAACAACATCTGATTTTGGTAAAATTCAACGTCAACAATTTGTCATTTATTTGTAATTGAAGTGTTAAATACACTGCCAAAGCAAAGAAGAGTTACAGCGGCTTTTGTGAAGTCACCCCAAAACACTTTAGTTTCAGGTCGGATCTTTGTGGATGACGTCAGACACAAACCTGAAACTGAATAAAAATTGACTGTCGACTTCAAGTAAATCGTGTTATTATAAAAATTTGTCAACAAAGAAAAGATTTTATGGCTAAAATACGCCTACACCAAATTCAATTTCGGCTTAGACTTTGCTCCAGACCCCACTGTCGGCTGGGGAGACCCCCTTCTCCAGAGTTTCCCCTCAACGCCTTCGGTATAGCGATCTCGGCGCATAAAGCTCCTCCATCGCTTGTTAGAGTTCTCCCACTTCTTTTCCCACAATTTCAGCACAAAGTGTTTGATACAGATTAAAAGTTGTCGAGAATGCATTTGCTTACAAATTTATCGTTGACATATTGAGATTTTATAAAGATGACAAAGTGACTCTCTTTTGACTCACGTTGTGGCTATTCGGATTTGCTCGCGGTATTTTTCAGTTTTTTCTCAGTTTTAGTTTTTCATTATTTTTTCCTATGTAGTTTTTCTTATTTTAGTCATTTTCCATATTTTTTACGTTTCACGTTATAACTGTAATTCTATTTTCATTAGACCTATTTCTCATTCCATATTTCTTAAAAATATCTTTCAGTTCTTTTTAGATATGCGCTAGATTGAACTGACAGTTTGTCTGTCAATTTTTAAGTGCAAATTCTTTATTTTACTGTATTGTATTGTATTGTTATATTAGACAGAAGCAGTAAAAGTTACTTTTGTCACTTTTGAAGCTGTCACTATTCAGTGGCGAGTGTTGAACAGCACAATGCTGAACACGGCGTCGTCGAGAAATGATTGATATTTGCCGACTACAAACTACTGAGCTGGCAGTAAGCTAAGAGTCGTCGTCATGAGTGTACTGAAATCACATTCGATCTGGTTGCGCTGAGCACAAAGAGTACGAAAACGTGGTTTGTCGACAGTAGAGCGGCGGCGCAGCATTACATTAGCCAGTAGTGGGTCCTTGTACTGCTGCAGCAGGGAAAATGTCATCAAGCTGAGAGTGCTATACGGTTGGCGAATATCTCTGATGTCTGATGAACACAACTAATTCGCTTTACGACGAAAAATCGACGTGCCTGGTTTATAGATCGGACCACGTGCAAAGTCAGGAACACGCGAGCAGCAGGGCAGTAACCCAGCTACACATGGAGTCTTTTAGATAGCCTACAGTGCTGATCGAGTGTGTTCGCAATTCACATTGACACGACAAAGTTTAACGCTGTCGCTAAACAACAGTGTAACTATTTCCCCAAAGTACTCTCGGCCTCATGCTGTTAAACGCTGCTGTAATTAAAGACTCTCTTTCTGTGGCTTTCGAATGAGCTTTGGCCTACGCGAAGTAAGTGCTGCAAATATTGAACTTCGCCTAACACACGCAATACATTTTATATCAACTTTTATTTGCCAAAATATTTTTGGTAACAAACACACAAAGACAGACAGACAAACAGATAAACCAGACACGGAACAGAGACGTCAACAACTTCACAATATAATTGTTAACAAAGCAATTTATGAAGAAGGTGCTATATTTTGATACGACTTAGGTTTATGTTCGTTTCTTGATTTTTTAATTATTAACGAGCATTTTTCATAAACTAGGAAAGGACTCGGAAACTTCCAACGCAGTTTATAAGAAATGCTCGCCATTAACCAGCAAATCAAAAAACGAACAAAAGTAGCAGTCGTCGGAACAACTTCTACACTATCGAACTGCCGAACTGAACAATCGCTGATTTATTTTGAGGTAAATTAAGTCACATTTCTCAGAATGATTGCTGACTGCTACGTCACTGATGACGCAGTCTTGACGTCATTACACTGCTAGTTGAGAGAGAAGAGGAGAGCTGTGGCAACTGACAACTGGCTTGTGCAGAAACCAATCGATCTGCGTAGGCGCCGGTGTGACGGACACACTTGTGATGGCCAATCAGCTGCTTGCTGGTCGTAATTCGTCCTGACAAGACGCGAAGGAGTGAATGTATAGGAGCCGACGTCATGGGAGCGATATCATGGGGGCGATGCCTCCACGGGCGTTACATCTCTAAATATTTTTGCATCTGTAGAATAAGGCGGCAATGAGCCAATTTTTGCATCTCAGCGTTTAGTGTAACGTCATTCGCCATTTTGTAGGCCTACATTCAAACTGAACAGAAAAAAACACAAATATATTATTGCGCAAGTGACAAACAGTGACAATGACAAAATTGCACAGTTTTAGAATGTCCGACCATCAAACAATTGTTGGTACGTTTTGAAACCAAAAATGCATTGTTTCACACATGCACTATAGCGTTTTTGCATCTTTAGTGAGCTGTAAAAACTTACAGCATCGCCAGACCCGACAGCTGCAGGTAAGAGATGGGAAGAATGAAAAGGAAAGAATCCAAAAAAGAGGGGAAAACGGGAATAGAAAAATAAGAGAATAATAATATGGTATAAAGGGAAAGTCACATCCTCGCAGTGAATTCTGAAAGTCGACGCCTACGGAATGAAGGAGCAGGCCTAGGCTACTGGATTGACGGAGTGATCATTGTGGCTTGCGCATCACACCGCGCTAATCGCCGCTTGGACTCGTACGGAACGAGAGAATAGCGGATATACATGTATATGTCAGTTCCCGTATAGTTCCGTCCGTTTGCTACATCAGAGACTTATTATACCTAGACTGTTTGTGGCGTCCGTCCGTTCGTATCTTGCGTCTGATTTGCAAACAGAGCGTTTAGTGCACGCAGTGAAACATTTTCAGAACGCCCGACCAAGTTGACCGAAGTGTGAATCGGACACGTCGGTCGGTCTGCTCGACCTATGCTGGGTGTGTGAGGACCGCGGCATCCGCATAACGTTGGCGCAACGTCAGTGACTGACGACGTCGATCGGCGACGACATACTTTCACAGCAGCTGCTTTTTCGCAAACGTACGTCTTCAGACTCAGTATACAGCAGATAGTTAGTGTTTACTTTTATTGCGTTCTCATAACTGTCAGTAAGATGAAGTAAACCTGAGATTAGAGTAAACACTATGATGTGATATGATATGATCATATGATATGAGGAACAATTTACTTAGGAAAACAGGCAGGAAAACTGCTAGTTTAATCCAGCATATACTCGGTGGGCCAAAAAAGAAACACTTTAACAACCGGTACGCAAATATAAAGCCATATAAACTACAAAATATTACATGTACGACGCATTTTTAGTGTTGGAACAATTTGTTATAGGCTATACTGTTGATTATCTACAGTTTAGATGCGTATTTGAAACATATGAATGATTTCTTCGGAACTAGCGTGTAAAGAAGACCAAACCTATTAAAAATCCGGCGAGTGAAAAACGCCATTTTGTGTGGACGACGTGATTTTAGAACTAAAATATTGATGTTAGAACTGAAATATCGCGATCAAAATATTGAATTAAACATGACTTGCATTAAATTGCTCAAGACATAAAACTTAAAAACGTAACATTTAAACTTTTGACGTTTATTAGGTTTTAAAAAAGGAAACAACTTATTTTAAAACCAATTTTTCAGCCCTAGACATACATGTATGGTGCATGAATTGGCAGTACGTTTACGAGAAAACAGAACGTATTTACAGGTACCGGGTATGTCGAGCGAAGTTTCTGTGATGACGTCAACGTTACGTCATCGTGATAAGGTCGAGTTGATCGAGCGACTGAGTGACGTCATCGACACGTGGAACTCATCGTCATCATCATCCAAAGAACGAATCAGCATCAATGAACTCATTGACCCCAGCTTCAACTACTCTGACTACACCAAGCTTCGACCAGTCCAGGTATTCACACCGGCACAATAAGAAGTGGACCCACTTCATCTTTTATTTGTATTTTCTGCAGCAAATGTGGAATTAAGTAATCATTAAAAATCCAATCGCAGCTCAAACTCGTTACGGCACTAAATATCTGTCTCCATGACTGCCTGCTGGTCGGATGGGACAGTTCAAGAATTTGCTGAATGATTCTGATAAAATTTTACAAATGGGTTGGGCATGATCCAAGTTTAGATTTTTGGTGCAATCCAGAGTTTTTTGCGAATTCTTGATCACAATCAAATATAATTTTGGTCTGCCATTAGAAAATGGGTAACAGTTTGCAGAGTATCTCAGCAATCCTAAGTTGAACTTTGATGATACTTTACGAAGAGATGAAGAGTGGCCCAAGAACCGGGAACCAACTGAGATTTGGTAGTGATCTCCTTCTGAATCCGGCTCAAGGGTCCTTCAATCCGGATCATACATGTACGAATCACAGCTGCTGTACTAGGAATAACTGGGTCTGTTCAGAGCCAAAACTTGCACTTACCTGCTTATGGATCACCCGGCTGAGGGTGCAGCACAGATCAGCGATTTTGCTTCTTACGAAATTAGCTTAGTTGTTATCTAATTCTTTGTGCACGCCTGTTACAGCTGAGGTCACGGAGCGATCTGGTGCTATTGTGTGCTGGTTACCTCGTCATATTCTGTGTCTCGCTGTTCGCTAACACTCTTGTCTGTCATGTCGTACGTCGTCATCGTCGTCTGCATAACGTCACAAATGTCTTCATCGCTAACCTTGCCGTCAGCGACATCTTCATAACTCTGGTCAACATCCCGTACAACGTAGCACGTCATCTGGCGGCGGACTTGGCGCTCGGTCGGGCGACCTGTGCACTCGCAAACCTGGCCCTGACGGCGTTCGTCTACGTCTCGACGTTCACTATGACCGCCATTGCCGTCGACCGCTATGTCGTAATTCTACATCCGCTGCGACCACGCATGTCAGTCACTGTCGGACTGCTAGTCGTGGCCGTCACGTGGATTGTCGCCGTACTCATGTCACTGCCATTCGCCGTCTTTGCACGGGTAATAGACCAACGTAACCTGCGTACGCTAGCGCACAATCGATGCAAATGGCACAATGCCGATAAACGCCACGCTGTAGGTGAAGACGCATCAGCACACGAAAACTGTATATGTGTGAAGTGTGAACAAACGATCCATACTAATATAAATTTAAAGTTCCTGACAACAAAAACTTCACAGAAAACCCAGGTATATATCTGTTCGTGCATCTGTACGTGGCACAATGTGCTGGCGTGTTTTGTTTTTGCTATATGGAAATAATTCAGCTGAGAGGTGCAGACTGCGCCAGCTAAGTGAGTTTCACCTACAATCGCTACCGAGTGTCGATACGCTGCCGAAAATATTAGAACTGTGCCGTTTAGCAGGTTATGTATATAATTTATTAGCGCTTATTGGCCCCTACAGTTCTTTTTTATTTGGTAGCAATCTGGTCATTCTGGTTTATCGGTTTCTCCGCTATTTCTGTTTTTATTACAGCTTTATAGCCTGATCTCTGAGTTCTTTTTCATTTACTTCTATTTGCCATAACCTGCTTTAAGCATTTGATTATCACGTTGTAAGTATAAATACTGCATAGCTGGTACATAACGAAGTGTTTAGTTTCTGTCTTTTAAAACATTTTGCGACTTAGAACTTAAAAGTGTCCAGATTGAACTTGTATTTAAATGCCCAACTGTTCTAGGAGTGACACACAGCAGAACTTTTTTTTGTAGACGCAGTATCATTCCGTTTATCAGCAGGATTATGACGATAATGATAATAGCTGTAATGATAATAGCGATTTTAAAATGCTCACTTCCGGTCTGTTTATTTATTCCAGTGATATGTATAGCTCTTCGTGGGATCTCACAGCTACGGAGCCTAACCTGCCATATGGGATCACACAGTGTTACCTGCCACTTGACACAGCTAAACACGTCCATCTTTAATCTTATCCAGGCAAACGGTACTCGATTTACGTACTCCGAAGGGATGGAAAGCTGAGTTGACCTAGGTGGTTGGTTATATACCGAGATAGTTTGCCAGTGTGCAGAAAATCACCCGTTCAAGCAGTAACTACTTGATAACGACGCAACCGGGAGGTGAACCCACAACCTCATGATCGTAAGTTCGCCGCTAATAACGAATAGTGCTGCTGATTGGCTACTGGTTCAGGTGCGTGAAGTGGAACTATTGCTGTACTCAGCAGCGCGCTGCAGCGTCATCTACCCAGCACCGTCTGACGTCATCGAGCGTCACGTCACCATGGCAACGTTCATCTGTCAGTATGTCGTGCCGATGCTCGTGACGTCACTGGCGTACGGTCGCATCGCCTGTCGGCTCTGGTGGCCTGCTCATGACATTGCCCGTGCGTCAGGTTACCTCATCCTGATTCTGTAGCGAAATGTGGGTTTTCTGCAATCGCCATACGGTTAAAAATGTGGGTTTTTTTGATGGTGAGGGGTCGGCGGGTGGGGTGTGTCAGTAGGCGGAGCTAAATTACCGAGACACATCACGTCATTGCATAGGGACCGGCGAACATTTCCAACGTACTTTTCATGGCTAAATGCTAATGTAGTTTTTGACACGTTACTATCAAGTTCTGTTTCTGCTGTCAATAAAGCATCTGTTACTGCTAATAAGTCGTCTATCTTTTATTTCATTTTCGTCTACTTGAGACTACATCAAATAGTTAAGTATTACTAAGCAAAGCATAGTGTATGTGAAGTTGGTAGGCTATTTGTCGTTGGTGTAAATGTCAATCTCAAGCCAACTCAGCATGCCCGTCTCTGCGTTGGTACTGGGTGGGCACAATGAGTAGGTCTATCAGCCCAATCTGGGACGTAAACAGGCGTACTGTGCGATGGATTAGCCCCGTAGGCTATCCGTGGTCGCCGCAGTGTAAACTGGTGTCTGGCTGAAGGCTAACAAAACAGAGGTCATCGCCGCTCTATAGATCTTATGGCTCGGAAAGAACTGTACGTTTTTTATTCGACCGTAGGCTAACGGTCGAGCTATATTGGCATGGTTGTAGTTGTCGTCTGTCGGTCCGTCCGTCCGTCTGTAACAAATGTATCGACAGTATTGTGGCTAAGCTTTAGGTCGTGTAGAAGAACTTTTTACACAAATAGTTAGCCATGTGTTTTGAACTCGCGTGTGCAAAAATTTAGCCATCTAGTGCAAGGCGAACATTTCCAAATTGGGAACTGAATGACGAGGGCTAGGAAATTCAATGAAAAACTGGCCATATCTCGGAAACGGTGAGAGATAGGGCCAAGGTTAAGCGGCATACGCCCTGTCGGACGAGATGAAAATTGTTGACCTTGAATGACCTTAAATGTCACTGACAACCAGTACGGTCGGCTATCGTAGCGACAGTTGGGCTTCTTGCTTTACGTTTACGTGAATGTGAACACAGAGCTGCATGACAGTGCGAGTGGTGGTCTGTTGCCGACGGAGCGTCAGCGTGTTGGTCACGAGAGAGCGCGCAGACGTTCAGTCGTTCTACTGGCGTCTGTCGTCGTCGTTTTCAGCGTCAGCTGGCTGCCTCTCAACCTTTACCATGTTCTCACCGACTTCCACCCCGACACCGCCACCTTCCGCTACAGCAGGTTCATATTAAACTACACACACCAAGCTCACTCAGTTACCCGCACTTGTACGCTTTGATCTTGTCAATGCGTTAATGCTGATAAACATTATAGTATCTTGAATGCTACTATTATGCGGCCGCGCTGATAAGCCGTTCTACAGATCGTGCCTACCAGTCTGTCTGCCCCATATGGGTTCTCAACTGTAAAGCAAAAAAACTAAAATTGGTGTAAACGTTTTCCAGGAGTAACTGACGTGCTATTTTTACCTTATAACGTCAAAGTAAAGGTTATCGGACGCCAAAATCTCCAGATAATGACTAAGGGTGGCATACATGTTTACTTACGACTGGCGGATCGCGCGCTTGGGTGGTTTCGCCCATTGCACACTAAACGCAGTGCTATGGGTGCATACGCATAACTAAGCGGACGGCCGCATATATGTCGGCACAAGGCGTGGCCACATTTTTGCCTGTTATTTATTATTTTTGCATGCACAAATTTTTTATTGCTTAAAGCTATATTATAAGTAAAGAAATTATTCTTAAAACTTTTACTTACATTAACTAATATGAGTTTTATTGCATTAGGTTTACAATTTTTAGTTGTTTTTTTGCACGCGCTAATGACGACAAACTGTATGATAACGTAGCAAATAAAAATAGGCTTACATTAAACGTAGGCTATCAACAAATTCTACATACAGCTATTTTCTTACTATCTCTATCTTTTATATATAATTTCTGTAATATTCATTTGTATTGTATTGCAAATATGCTACTTGTTATACGAGTTGATCTTCTGTTGACCTTAACGTTTTAAAAGCTAGCTGTTTACAAAAAAATACATCATTATCTAAATCAGTCAGATTATTTCTCAGTTTACTGTTGACCTTGAAGTACGGTAGCAAAACTCGCTAGTTCGAGTTGCTCAGCTGGCACTTGCGCATTGTTAGTTTAGTTCACTGTTCTGTAGCTTTCGACACCTCGTAAACTGAACTTAACTAAACTGGCAGTTTGAACAATTCGTTAACTATAAGCAAAGCTTAAAGCAACTCCCATTGATTGATTGATTGCTATTGTTTGTCGCTGCTGACAGCAAGGCGTACATGGCAGTGCACTGGCTGGCGGTAAGCAGCGTCTGCTTCAATCCTTTTGTGTACTGCTGGCTCAACGCGTCATTTCGTGAAACTCTGAGAGTAGCGTGTCGTCAGTGCTACTTTGCGTTCAGTCGTCCACGTCTCAATCGTCGTCGTCGTCAGAACTCGCCTGTGTCTGATCACGGCATTATCTCGCCCGCTGATGCCGGCGCCGCAGCCCTAGCCGTCCGCTATGACCGCCTCGGTAACTTGGCAATGAGTTTTATTTCACACGCATACGGCTGTATGGGTGGCTGAATAGCTGAATAGCAGTGCAAAATACAATACACAAGTGCAAACAAAAATAGTGATAACAAATAACAATAATAACAATCTATAACAAAAAATAAAGATACTACTGAGTCTGGCTATAAAAACCTTGGAGCAAACTATCCGTCGTAAAAGTAAAGGGAGCAGGTTTTTTTGCCTTTTAAGGGAAAAGCTAATATACGATGTTTTAGACCCAGAACGTTTCACAGACCCGACTAAAGGTAAAGGTAAAGGTACCCATGCTCAATAACGAGCATAGGGGCCGGTAGTCAGCCCGCAGGTGACATAGTCATTATCCTGGTGGTAGGCTGCCATTATTTTTCACCAGGTCCTGGATTACCTTCCCAGCCAGACAGCGTCACCGACTTTTGACCGGTACCAAATTATACTGCTTGGTGACAGAGGCATATGTGTGTGAACAATTTGCCCAAGGTCGTTACCTGACAGTGCCTCGGTTCGGAGCAAACCGCAAAGATAAGAAAAAGGAGGAGATAAATGAAAAGGAATGGGGAGGTAGAAACGGGGAAGTCGCTTTAACGGCTGAAGACGCCCCTACTGCTAATGGTGCCATATCATGAACACTGCATGGTAAATGCGTTTTGGTTTTTTACTGTTTAACGGACAGGCAGTTGCCTTATTTTGATACGTCATTTACAACCAACAGCTGTTGATCGATCGATTGATTGATAGTACTAGCAAAGTTATCGCCATATGAGTGGGTTCACTCCGTTACCCGGCAACTGAACTCCCCGTCCTCAGGTTGCCTATGGGAAAAAGAGGGAACAAGATGGGGGCGCACGTACCTAAGGCCCAAGGACTCAAACGCCACGGTCTGGGTCCGCGACCGTGCAACACAGAAGGCGCCAGAGGGATATGGCAGACAAACAAACTTTCCGCGCATTATAGTAAGATATACACGCTGCGCAATGTCTTATGTAGGTGGCTATGAGCGCGGTCAATCTCCAGTCCGCCATCATCATCGTCATCATCATCAGTTGCAGCCTCAGCAGCAGCAGCAGCAGCAGCAGCAGATCAAGCAGTCGGCTGACGCTGCTGCCTACTACCACTGCGTCTGGCACGCCAATGACGCTGATGATGATGATAATAATGATCAGATGATGCCTGTGCCAGTGGTCTGTGAGGGACATGAGTCAAACAGCTCGGCTGCTGCAGCTGACAGTGACCCGCCGCCACAACCCGCAGCTCAACCACGTGCAGCTGGCACTGGCTGCAGTGACGTCATGGCGGCGTCCAGTGACGTCATCACACCTGACGACCAGCTGCGTCATTACTGCAGTAGCTGGCCGGAGGATGCGCTTGCCGAACATCTCAGTGATATGCGCTCCTGCTGACCCACCGCATCTAGACACTACAGTTATAATGCAATAATACACAATGAATTTCCTACAACGCAAAAGCACAAAAGTTTCTAATGCGCTGTAGCGTCGGAGTTAGTGAAAAGCAAACGTGAAATTTTCACAATAATGTTGGAAATTGTTAATAAAGAGAAAAAATGATTTGTCAAATAGTTAGGTTATTCACTCAATGTATAGCAGAAACTGTGCCCAGGTGCCCCTGACCCGAAAAGAAACGAACAGCAGTCGGGTGCCGTAGGTTGAGAACTTCACCGGCATATCAGCCAACTGATTGCTAAATAGTACATTATTTGTAACATTTAAAACACTATCATTTGTCACATTTTCTCACGCATTGTACTTGTAGTAGGTTTCATTTAGTCGGTTTTTCGCTGTCACCGTAAACACTCGCCTTTAGTCAGATGAACACGTGAGTACCGGTAGTTGATAGGCAGCTATGCGTTAATCTCTGACAATACGACACAGGAAAAATTTGATAAGTCAGATTATTACACGTTGAGGCCAGAAAATCTCAACAGATAAGCACTGCATAGGGTTATTGCAGGAAAGATCGCCGATAGTGTCGGTACCATCTGTACAATGTTGTGTAAAGTAGTCAAAAATTTTACTTAAGTAGAGGTAGAAGTAGTGGCCCCAAAAATCTACTTGGCTAGCTATTTTAGCGACTACAGAGTTACGAAAAAATTGCGAGTGGGTTACGATGTCGTAAAATCAGCTTCAAAAATTCGGATACGACATTTTTACGACAATCTTACGACATCGTAACTTGTTCATTTACGACAAAGATACGACAAAGTTGCGAGGATTTTACGACAATTCTACGATTGTCTTACGATGTTTTGTAAATTAGGCCGCAGTATCATCTAATGGTAAATCGTATCCTGTCTTGCGGTTTTAGATTGCACGCAGTAGAAGTTTCTGAGTTGTGACCTATTGCTGAGAAATATTTAGGCTTTCAGCATTTTAGCCGGCCGTATACTTAAGTAATGGTCGAGTTTATGGTACGAATTGTCGTCTGCCCGTCGACTGTAACGGATGTGTTGTGGCTAAGCGTTAGATTGTAGGGAAGAAATTTTAACACGAGTAATAAGACTTGTGCCTTAAACCTAAGCATGCAAAATTTCAACGATTTAATGCAAGGGGAACATTTTCAGATTTGGGGTTGAATGGAGGGGGTAAGAGAAATGTGCGCTTCCAACGGAAAACTGGCCATATCTTAGAAACGGTGAGAGATATCGCCAAAATTACTGTTAATCACTAATAGGAAGTTACATACGCCGTATGAGATGAAATAAATATCATCGACTTTGCATGACCTTGAAAGTCAATGACAACCATTACAGTCGGCTATCCTAGCGACAGCTGGTCTTTTTATTTATTGTTTATTTCATGCAGCACTTTTTCTGGAGTTTCGTTATTATTAAAGATAAGCGTGAAACTATACTGGGTACCTTGTTGAATTTGTTAGAACTTTAACGTCGAACTAATAAATCAGAACATAGGCAAATGAGATATTCTTATTCACAGTAATGTTTAGATGTTTTCGGTAGTTTTATGTCGTTGTGATCATGTGTTATACTATACGATACTTAACTACATTATAGCCCTGATGCGTTCAAAAGCAGTGCGTCAGCAATCCTTGGTCATAAAGACTTGTCATCATTTTTTAAAGTTTGAAATAAAAGACTAGAAGATGATAAGACCAGAGTATAGCGCTAAAATAAAAATTGTGGTCCGACGGGTGCACAAAGAGTAAACTTAGTCTGATATAATTATTCGTCGCTACAAGTGATCAATGACGACAGCGGCAAAAGTTGCTGATGTCTCGGTTGTGTAATGTGTCATGATATCAGACTATTACCCTGCTAGTCCTCACAGTCATACGTCATGCTTATGCAGTTAGCTGCGACAGCTGAAGAATCGGCTGATTTACTGTTTTGTGTTGCTCGCAAGCACGGACCTTTCGTTCTAGCTATAAGTCGACGTCATGCATGGTGTATGGAAACGTGCATCCACTTTTTCATTTGCACAGCTGCACTAGCTGAAGCCACCAGAGGCACGTACACGTGCTGCTAATATCTGTAGAGTTTTAATACATGTCAACTTGCAATAAAAGAAGGTTCAGGAAAAATACCCGCAACAACCGCGGAAGCGTGGTGCTATATGGCGGGAAATTTGTTACCTTAGTAGTTTTGTTGGCTGGTAGGCTACAGCGCCATCGCGATGAGTTTGTTTGACAGATAGGCCTAACACGATTTTAGCTGTTCGACATCATTATGCATTTCAATTATGAGCTTGTTATAGGCTAACTAACAGGCAACTGATTTATGCACAGTGGCGGTCACACGTTAAATAAATTGAACATTTTTTGCAATGCGTACAGTGTGATAAAATTATTGTCACACCGTCTTTAACCACAGCAACACTGTGGGATATCTTCTTCACTCGATAGTAATTTTGAACACCCAGCGGTCAAAGATTATTATTAATCGCTTACAAATATATGACAGCTAGCAAGCTTATACAGTGTCTAACAACGAAAGTAACGTATCACTCATGTTTAGGCCCAGGCTATAAGCTTACTGGTGTCTATAACTGATCAAAAGTCAAGTCAAGACGTATAATAAACAAAACTATAGAGTAAAAGATCAAAAGTTAGAAATCAGAGATGTCGCGTAATTCGGGTCATACTTATCCGTTTACATTTGGTATCATTCTTCCAGCTAGCGAGCACGTCATTGTCAGCTTGGATCAGACATTCACTCTATCATCATGATCCGTCGCACTGACCTGCCACCGTCTGAACACCATGCCCTCCCGGCATTACCGACCTTGACATTACTATGCAGAATTCGACTGGGTCACGCGTCGCAATTTTATTTTCATCAGAAATACGACGCAATGCACGAAAATATGTGACATTATATCAGCCCCTCTACCACGCGTGTTTTGTGACTTAAAATGCGCTAAACTTATTTTCACGATGCTTTCCTCCAAGCCCCCTTAGTCGGCTGGAAAGGGATACCTTTCTCATTTTTTCATCCCACTGGACACCTATGACGTCTTGCCCACTGACCTTACACCCACACTATTTTCGCTTTTCCAACGCCGCCCACTAGGAATTCACGGGGTCCAGTTTTCCTTCCCTGCTTATCTGCCAAGAGCAAGAGTTGATTAATAATATTGCGCAATGTGTGAACACTGTGGCTAAGTGCGAGAGCTAATGGAAAGCACGGAAGCACTTCCGCTGTGGTGGCGAATGGTGATGTGCTGTGAATAGACAATGGCGCGTAGTGCATGTAATGCAATGCTACTTTAGCAGTTGGTGTGTTTTCATTAGCCGTCTTTAATCTTCATTCATCTCAGTGGACGATTGTCGTACGGTAATAGTAACGAATAACTGTCTACAGATGTAGGTTGTCTTTAACTTCACCTTGACCCTGATTCAATCCGCATCCAACTAGACACATTGGGCCACATTTCGACGCCATCAGTGTCCCTGGTCTACCTGCTAACACAGTGCTGTCCATGGTTTGTTGCTTAGTGCTGGATCTAACTTCTACTTTTGTTATTAAGACATGTCCAGATGTTCATGTCTTGGCGAGCGCCAATAGCTCATCAGTTATGTTTACGGTCGACTGTGCTGACAGCGTTGCAGCGTGAATACTTATATAAATTATCAAAGCTAGGCACGTAAACGCTGTTCAAGACACGAACGTTAGCAAGAACATCGAAAGGATTTATTCCAGTCGCAATTTAACTGACTTAGTTGTTTGTTGATGCTATGTTGACTGAAGAATTAGTTAAAATTATAACAAAAATCACCGTGGTACAGCTAATTGCAAGTCACACAGCGCTAAGTCCGTTCTGGTGGGTCGGAGTCGAGTCGTGAAAAATGAACACTGCAGTCTGAGTCGAGTTCATTGCCGGATTCCACTAGCCTACGACGAGTATATCACTGAATTATGTTGCACTAAAGAGGACCAAGAGTTGACACGAATACATCAACAGCTGATAAGATAGAGAGACAGATCGGCTAAAGACTGATCAGAGTTGATGATAAGCGCGTGTGATTCAGCGACTGGCATGGTGACTGCCTGGTCCAGCAGCAAAAGCAGAGCTGATCTGTGACGCCGTTACGCGTTGATAATGGAATTGTTGAAAGTCCTAACTGCGACTTGTCAATGACAAGCGCCAATAGCTCATCAGCTATAAGCTTCAATAGGGCCTAAACTTATTCGTTGAAACAGTAGCCTAACGAATAAGCTATTTGCTTATTTGCTCATCAGTTATGTTTACGGTCGACAGTGCTGACAGCGTTGCAGCGTGAATTACGAAGTCGGCTCCAGCTATCCATTGACGTCACGCCGACGGACGCAGCTCAACAACCAGCATCGGCGTAGTGCTAAAAACAAACGGCTGAAAGCTTCAGTGCGTAAAGCAGACTTTTGCTTAAATAATTAGCATGTTGTGCGCTTTTTATAAAACTGTAATGGGTAAAAATGCAACTATAATAAGACATTAAACGTTCTTATAACTTATAAATTTGCATGTTTCTCAAATATTAACCAAACAAAGTAAAAAAAAACAAATTTAGAGGTCTACGCAACATGTTTTGAATACGAATTAGGCCCATATCATTGCAGCTAGCGTTTGCTTACATGGTTTTAGTAAAATAATAAGAGTGGAAGTCCTCTCCATGAAAAACGAAAATGCCTCCGTGTTCGCCCATTAGGCATATACCATGCATGACAGCGAAACTACATGTACTTTCCACGGTCGCACACATAATACACCTTGGCTGTTATGATCGTCTTCTTGATTGTGCTACCCACCCGCTAGAGAAGATAAGTCGGTGTATAATAGCTTGATTTGTTCTTAATCCACGCCTGGCGTGTATTTCGTGTTTCCCAGAACAGTGACGTTTTGTTATTATTTGTACGATCACTATAGAAATTTGACGCCCCCATTATAACCTAGACTGTATAGTAGGCTACAGAACATAATCTACTAAAAACTCGCACGAAAACTATACTCTATGCTATAGTTTTCGTGCAAGTTGCTGGTCTAGTACATCTAACCTTTTATTTAAATATGAATTTTACTGAAAAATCTGTCTTATAGATTTGCTGATTTTCAGACAAGTGCAAAGAAAAACTATGCGAAATAAATGTGCAATAAATGAATGACTGAATAAACAGATGAATCCAAAAATAAATGTACACAAAGTAAAGCTGTCAAAGCGTTAATTTTTTAAACGCATTAACGCACTGTGTTAATTTTTTAACGCATTAATTAACGCGTTATTAACGGCACCGAGACCCGTCGAGAGGGAGAGTAGGGTGGGTAAGTTACCACAAGTCCCGCGACGTTTGGGGGTTCCGCCTGTAAAGTATATAAAGTTAGAAAGACATTTTAAATGTATAATCAACAATAACTGCCGTCATAGCTAGCATAGAAATTTATTAGCTTGTCATGAAAAATAATCATTTATTTACAGTAATGATAGAACGGCAACTACAGTCTAGTGAGTTGAATTCATTCGCTTGTCAAATAACCGCAGTTTAGAGGAATATTGGAACTTTTGCTTAACGGAATTTAATAAATTAACATAAATTTACGTATGTGCGTTAATTATTTTAACGCGCGTTAATTTTTTAACGCGCGTTAATTTATTAACGCATTAATGCGTTAATTAATTCGTCAATTTGACAGCTCTAGCACAAAGCAATGAATGTGATATGACACTCATTTGCAGACTTGAAGAAACAAAGCATCGTGTCGAGTTCATACAGAATACACCGCTGAAAACAAGGTTGACGCAGTAAACTACACATATCTTGTAAGACTGGCCAGGGACGTCTAGATTGTCTAGATTAGATTGCTATTATGGAGTAGTCCATGGACTGGCTTTAATGGGCTCATCAGGCATGGGCGGAACAATGGCAAGCGCTGAATCAAGACGCTGCAGAGATAAGAGATAAATGAGACGGCGCATCGCAGACAATTAAGTGCCATGCAGTGGACGGAAAGACCTGAAGCACAGCATGCAGTCTAGTACAGTATTACGTAGCAACTTGACTACAATGTCTGGCACACTAGCAGAATCCGCCATCACTTATGCCACGCTGGCACTCGTGCTGTCAATGGCCTGAACGCCATTTGCTTTCATCTGTCGTGAATGTGTTCTACAACCTGATGTAAAACAACTACAGAACAAATAGGAGTAGTAGGGTTTTGACTTATGTCTAGTTGTCTACCATACTGTCTACACTGGGAAAGCCTGCCGATAACCTAATCAATATAGTGTGATCAAACAAACGACAAACTATACACAACCGGCTGTCTTAGTGGAATTATAACCGTAAGCGACCAAGAGTAGCAATATTATACTATAGGTTTATTTCCCGTCAGCTACCGAAGTCTCGGACTAACTTGCGATGCTGTTTATTGAAGGAGGCTATTTGCAAAGTACGAATGTCTAAATTTTCAACCATAACATAAACATGGCGATTGACGGAACGATATCGAAATAATCAAACGTAGGCCTATGTATAAACCAAAAAAATAAATTTCCACATTCATTCTAGCATGTTAGTTTTGGTGATGACAATATCCGATGCGCATGGCATGCAACTGAGCATTCGGTTAGGTTATGACTGGATGGTGCAGAGCACAGATATCCCAGGCAACAACAGCAGCAACAGACGCTGATCGCGTACAAAGTCATCGATACGCTCGCTGCTTCTTACCAGAACCGCCGCTGCTGCTGCTGCTGTTGTTGCAGTCGTGTGACATTTTCTGCCGCACGCTAGGTGCTGCAGCGTCAATTACCGACATCATGGCTGATAGAATGAAATCTCTCCAGGTCAGTAATGCACGTCGACATTACACGACCCGTATAATGGTTGCTTCATGGATATTTATAACATTAAGCAACTTTTTAAAATTTTGTCACCAGACATGTCAGCGGTATCTGGCAAAGTTAAAAACACTAATGGTTAAATATCTCAGTGCTTATCCTAAACGCATTTTGAAATGCAGTCAGTTTAGAATGCTAAAAGTTAGACCTACTTCAAACTAACGTACTCTGAAACTGATTGAGTTATTGCACAAGGAAATGCGTTACAAAAACTGATAAAGATTTCAAGCACCTATTACAAAAACTTTAAAACTTGTATTTTATTGGACTTTTCTATGTACATTACGGATCAAAAAGTGAGAGTTTTTGTTATGTTTCCATTAAATACTAACCGATTTTTACATTTCTTTCATTTCCACTTTTTATAACTTTTAAGAAAATGTGGAAAAAACGATGTAACTGACATACACTGATATAAAAAAACGGTCAAGTAATTTATCGATGAAATTTATATGCTTATTTGTTTAAACAGAAATAAAATTTGATAAGCACTAAAATATTTTTGGTTAATGCTGTTAATCGTAAACTATTAGCATCACATTAACGTTACAAATTCTTTGTTAGCAGGCAGAGTTCAAGCAAATCACGCCACTACATTGTTCTATAGCATTGCTATGTTATGCTTTGATATCATCGTTGTACAGTTTCGCCAAAAGCTTGTCAAACCCCGATATTTTTATATTTTCTGTGAGACTTTTATCATAATAATAGTTTAGTGCAAATTTTTATTAGAAGTCTTACAGCATTTCAAAATGCGTGATTATATTAACTTAAGTAAAAAATAAGAATTGTTTGCACGGTTTTTCATCAGTCGTTTTTAGGTTTTCGAGAAAAATCGTCTGCTAATCTTTTAAACAATAACGAAAATTAATTTCGTAAATTACTAAAAATTGCAGTTTGCAATTATTGTGATGTAAATGCGTCGATGACGCGTTGTTTAACGCAGTGTCGAGCGCTAACAGGCGCTGCTACAATTTATTCATTTAAAAAATTAAGCTAAAATAAATTAGCATAAATAAACGCTGGTTAGTTTATTGTGTTAAAACGAAAATGTTTTATGACATAATTTAACACAGTAAGTAAAAAAACAACATACAAAACTTTTGACCATGTCTTTGCCAAACATTAGCCAATTTTCAAAATCTGTTCATTGTATACTCAGTAAAAAATTTTAACAAAGCGGTTACTACCGTTTTTATTGTACATTACTTTCTGGACTAAAATATAAGTTCTCGAAAAATTGCTTTGGCCGAATCACTGAAATGGCGAGCCAAACGCTAGATGACCTTCTACTAAGCCAGTAAGACCAGCCAAAAATTCGTCGATCAGCACGTCGTGATATAGCTGAAAACAGCTGCTAATTGACGCTATTTACGCTTAGTGCGATTTAAGCTTTCATTTATGTTCAGTGATAAATACTGTACCAAACCATTATTTTTGCAACAAGTATTAAAATCATCGAAGCAAAATTCTATTTCGCACAAGATTGACGTTCGGTCAGTCGCTAATGGTGACAAACGACGTGTCGCAATTTTGCCACACTAATGTGATATTCGTCAGTCTTGGAGTCAAAATCGATGAAACGTAACTTTTTCCTCTCACAACAGTTGCTGTCCCTTATATATCATGTCTGTGTGAGTTTATATTTTAGCAATTCAGTGGATCAACGTACATGAAATGAGAATTTTTGACATTAGTATTTCATGGAGTAGTTTAGACAACTGTTCGATAATCGTTTTGATGATTCACTCTCGTGTCTTGAAGAAACCTTTTTCAATTTTTTACGCGCGAAAGCAGAATGCTTCGCGCGTCTTAGCCATCGTCTGGGCGTCCGTCCGTCCGTTTGTCACACTCGTGATCTGTATCAAAACGGTGCAAGCTAGGATCACGAAATCTTTACTGTGGGCTGCCCTAAGGTCTCTAGTTTATTGTGACAAAATTTCGTGCCACTGGGTGCAGGGGTTCTCCTCGAACGAGGGCATCAAAGAAAGATACCCCCTAAAAATGTCATTTTGCCGTTATTGGCTCGAATTATGTGAAAACGGTTGCAGATAGGTACATACGTGCTGCTTATCATAACAAGCACTAGTGACAGGCTTTTTTGGATTTATTAACATCAATGACCTTAAACGACCTTGAACCCCTCAAAAAGAGGTTTTTTAGTGAATTTTTCGCAATTTTTGGATGCAGCGCGCATTTCAACACTGAATTGCGACGAAATGGCTGGAGATAAACCAAGATAACCTGCGTACGAAATTTTTAGCATTTAACATAGATTTTAGCAGTTCTAGTCCCGGCCCTCTAGGTTCAAAGAGGCTGGCACAGGCGGGCGTCAAAGACAGCTACCTCCCCTAAAAAGTGGGTATTTTACCGCAATTATCTCGTGTAGCGTGAACACGGTTGCAGATAGACACAGACATGCTGCTTATCATAACAAGCACTGGTGACAGGCTTTTTGGATTTATTAACATCGATGACCTTGAATGACCTTGAACCTTCCCAAAATGGGTTTTAGTGAACTTTTCGCAATATTTGGATGCTGCGCACATTTTAATACTGAATTGCGACGAAATGGCTGGAGTTAGACCAAGACAACCTGCGTATGAAATTTTCAGCATTAAACGTAGATTTCAGCAGTTTATGTCCCGATCCCCTAGGTTTATAGAACCCGGCGCGGGAGGACGTCAAAGACGGCTACCCCTCCTAAAAAGTAGTTATTTTACCGCAATTATCTGGTGCAGCGTGAAAACGATTGCAAATAGGTAGCCTACAGACATGCTGTTTATTATTAATTTTTGCGATCTTCTGCTGCAGCACAAAATCCAAAAATGAACTGCGACGAAAAGGCTGGAGACAGACTGACAGTTTGCGAAGAGAAACTGCTATAGACTTTCGCGCGTCTCGTGAGCATTAGCTCAAATTTCCTGTTTAAATAACCTTTACACGTCCTGAGAGCAGAATCATTCAGAGAGTCTTGGGCAAATATTTTATGGTTCTAGTTTACGTCGTTGCGACACAAAACCAGCGCGTAACAGCTAGATGAACATACAGACAGACTAAAGTCATGCCGACGATGGCTAACACACGGCTTCGCATGGCGAGCTACGCTGACGTCTTGTAAAAAATTATTTCACATAGTTTCTTAAAATTATTATCACAAGAATATTGTGCAGTAGTTGTTTTTTTGACTTATGACGCAATTAGTATCGTTTTACTTAGTTTTTACTAAAAGAAAACGAAGAAAGATCATTGTATTTGACTGCTGCATCTTTTCAGAGAGATCTCTCAGGCAATACAACGTCGATAATCACGGCAAAAATCAGAAATACGTTTGCGATGATGTGATTGGCTGCAATCACGCCACGATGCAAGACCACAGTGGTTTAGTGCATGGCTGGCAGTGCTGATGATCTGTCACGAGTGAACGGATTCATCGCTGTGATTGTTATTCCACTCACCTGGTGGTACGCCCTGGCGTGCGTCCGGTTGTTGGGCGATTACGTCATCATCCATTATGCACACGTCATTTGTCGGTATCAACATGCAGCCAGCCGTTGGTTCTACGTCATCAGTGACGTCAGCAGCTGCAGCAGCAACTAAGCCATAACGATAACTGCATGCGATACCGATGGATGGTGGTCACTGGTCAGCGTTGCGCCGGTTTACATGGATATAACGTAAGCGCCGGTCTGTCAGATGGTTTATCCGGCAACCAGTGGAGCGTTATGTAGAGGGATTGGCGACGGCTGCAGGCTGGTGACATCGACAGTGGTTTGGTTTGGTTTGGTCGGTTACGATAGAACTCTTCCTGCAGTGTTCACGCTGACTTCAATCTGGGCAAACCAACGCTGCAGTAAACACAGTACCATCATGTGATAAAAGCGTCAAAAACCGATTTTTCCCCACTTCAGTTAGATGGACTGATGCTTACATTCTTTTCGCATCAGAAACTTGCTTGCATGCAAAAAAATTAGAATTATAAATGTAAGTTACCGACGTATGTCAGCTTTATATTCTTATCTGCTTTGATATATTTGGTAACAGCCATGACCGCATCGATCTTCTTGACAATGTAGAGAGCGGTCTGCCGTCCGGTGTAAATTTGACTGTGGCACAAATTATTAATGACGCCAAAGTTAGAGACTTACGACAGTGTTGCATACTTGAGTCGTGAACAGTCAGTTAGTACTGTGCAGAAGCCGCAGCTGAATGGCTGTAGATAGCATTCGAGGCAAACATAAAACTACTGCAGTGGAAAGCCGTGCAACAACCAGCATTAACGGGTCGTCAACACGCATGGACGCAATGGACGAATAGACGGAGTGGCATCGCAGCACATTACGCATTGTCCGCGTTGACGGATAATTAGGCCCTAGACCAACGCTACAGCAGATCATGTAGCCAAAAAAAGAGCTGCGTTATGCCGTCATTATTGTGATCCAGTGCGAAAATAGGAAAACGGTAAACGCAGCGTAATGTGCTGCGATGCCACTCCGTCTATTCGTCACACTACTAGCCAGTCGGGTTTAGGTGTCCGCAGTCACTAAATTCCTGGAGTGTCGGTAATCTTACTCTTGCACAGGTTTCCAGACTGCAAACTATTCGCTTCGAAAGTCATCGCCGTTTGTAGTCGGAAACATCTCGTATCAAGTGACGATTAAGCATTGCCACGCTAATGCTTTACTTTTGGGCAACTCCGCAACAAAACACGCAGTCTGCTGAGACTCATGTTGCACGGCAGTACCTAGCAAAATGACGCACTGAGAGCAAAGCTTCAACCATCTTACACGTCGCACTAGTTACTAATGGTAACCATTCTGTAATAGTTGACTACTTTTTAGTCTACCGACTGCTGTGCGAGTCGACATCGACCGGTCAATGAAAGCTTGGGTGAAAGATTCGAAAGGTCAAAGACGAGAAGACGAGTAATTGAGCATACGATTAGGCATCGATCAATGAATGACACTATTGCCAGTTCGTTACTCGATCTGTCAGCCAGTCAGTCAGTCCACAGTCGACGTTGTGCACTGAAGCTCATCAAGCCGTCGTATGCTGACCTGCGCGCAGTCAATCTAATTCCCGAGTTTCTGTCGTGTGTGATGCGATATTTCATGACTGATAGGATCACGTGACGACTAATTTCTACGCCTACTAAAACACAGCATTGATGGCAGGCTGCATCGAAAACTAAATTACTTTTTATGATAGAGTTTCCGAGCAGCGAAAGTTTATCTGATTTTATGTTCCTTAAATATTTAATCTACTAAATCGTCTTCGCTATTTGAGTGAACACTTTTTTGAGTGTCTCGAACGGATTGTTTTGCGGTAAAATCTTATATTGGTAACAAATGCAACAATCGTACGAAGTAGAGTTTCCTGTTATATTGCAAAATATTAACCTATCTGCGCTATGCTAATCAGCCGAAATTGATCAGTTCCGCCTGTTAAAATTGGCGACAATTTTACCGACGGTTAGTTGTTGCAAAAACGCGATTTGTGCAAATTAGTCAGTTAGCTTTCGTCGACAATCTTGCGCCATCCGCAGTACAGAAACGAACAATTTGCAGGACGGTCGTAATAATAAGAATTTCGGTTGTCAGTTGTCACTGTCACCGAATACAGCTTATGTGCAATGTAATTACAACTTCTCATATTAAACTGCACAGGAGTGCTACAAAAACTGAAATTAAGAAGCTGGGCGGGCGACCTAGTGGATTGCTGTGCAGCAATGACATTGGCACCTTGTACGAATGGACAGAAGACTCATTTCTTAAAAATTTGTCGTGGACACCAACAGAGAAAGAAGGAAAAAACGTTACAAGACCGCAACCGTCGTGGTGATACTGGTTACCGTAATCAATATGGAAGTGGCAGCAACAGTCTGTTGCCTGCCCAGAGATGGGCGTAAAGCACGTCGTGCGGCTAGGGTCAGGACAAACAGGGAAGGGCGGAATTAACGAGGAGGAAATTGCGAGCTGGGTATCAGACGGCTAACGCCCAGCGCTCCATTGCTTGCTGTGATATACGCGACTGGACTAGAGACTATAGCCTCACTGTCAGCCATGTGAATTACCTGCTATGCTATCCACGGTGGTCAGCTTGACCGGACCGGACGGTCTTTGATATTATCGTATGTGACAGTTCTGTGTCTTGAACGTCGTTCCTGACGACATTGAACGGACGTGGATCTGATGTGACGTTTGTATGTGACGTCACGCGGCAGGTCACGTGTCGTCTGTTTACGAATGACGTCATGCTTGACGTCGAATGACTTCTTGATCGCACCTGTCTCCCGCAGACCGTCTCTGCCGCTGCTTCTAGTTCCTATCACATACAGTGTTGGAGTGTGATGGCGTGCAAGACAAAGAACTTAATGAAAGCAGTTGAAACACCCACCTGTTCGATTATCGCTTTTCTGCGCATGCTCAGCGATTTTTTATACTGTGTCCCCAAAAAAGTCACACTTTGTTATTTTTATACTTTCACGATATATTAACTGATTTTCAAATTCTTTCACTAGCACACTCTCTTGACAATTGGCAAAAAAGTGATTATTGAATATCTTACTACATTTTAACTGTGTCACTACACTACCTTGTGAAATATAAATGTAAGAAAAACTGGCAATAAACAACAATCACATTGTAAAAAGAACAAGACACTTTAGACTAAGATCGCAGTGAATGATTGGTACGATGCTACACTGTGTTATAACCATCTTTTTAAGTATCTGGTGTGTTGAAAAATACGTTTGTTTCTGGACTTCTTGGTTTACTAGGCTTAGCAGTTCATTCACAGTGGTCCCGTTCTCTTTAGTTGTGCACGTGTTTCAGTCTGCAGCCTCATGCCTTTGGTCGGTGCTTCGCGTTTCCCAAATCTTTTTAGTAAAGTGCCCAGTCGGCCAGTCTTTTTTTCTTGGAGTTTGTCTTCGAGAATTTTATCGGTATCTTATGCAAACCGTATTTTTTAAACTGGTATAAATTTTTAATCACGGCCTTGTCTTTGTTGCTGAATGGGATGTTACAATGACGGTATTTTGTCATTGCATTAAAAACCATTATTACCAATAACATCATATGTTTTTTTGTTTACAAACACGGCCATGTATCGAAAACTAAACATAATTAAATTTAAATACGCAAATTGATCGAAAACTGTTTAATGAGATAAGTTTCTGTAATGTATTTATTCTGATTTTAGTGATTTTTAAATATTTATATTTTACAAGGTAGTGTAGCAACACAGCTAAGGTGTGGTGAGATAATTTATAATTATTTTATTATATTGCAAACTGTTTGCAATATAATAAAAAAGTTACAAATTATATCACCAGCAAACTGTCCAAAAAGTCTGATAGCGAAGAAATTTTGAAAATCGGGTTATATTTGGTGAAGATGCAAACAGTGACAAAGTGTGACAGTTTTTTGAGGACACAGTGTAGCTATAACAAGACGCAGGGGACTTTGTACAACGTGCAATGGCATTACCTGTGGTACACATAGCAGTCCGCTTCTGCTCGATAACGAAACGAAACATAGAGTCCGTGACAAATAAAACGCCCATTCGCATGTCCAGCACTAATGGAATTTGCACATGTGTAATAAAATACAATAGAGTTGCAATAAAGCAACCGGAAGCAGTCGCGCCGTCGGCTCTGTTTAGCCGATAATTAGTTTATCGCAGAGCAGAAAGTATCGCAACAAGCTGGCAGAGAACTCGTGCTTTGTTGCACTGATTAACATACAACTGCAATACAACGACATAAATTGATATATTGCAGTTTTTTTTATTATTAGTCCGCCCGAAAGCGATAGCTTGCGGAGCGGACTTAAGTTTTACCCCTGATGTTTTATTTTTTATTTCTTTCAACGCGAAATCTCCGAGATGCGTGGGCCGACCGGCGTGAAATTTTGCAAGATGGTCAGTACTAGGCCAAATTTTATAATGCCGGTCCAAAATTTTTTGGGGGGCGCACCCCAAAAAAATTTCAGGGGCCAAAAACATGCAAAATTTGGCCCGATTTCGGACGACTTCAAAGTTCGGCGGCGAATATCTCCGAAACGGATGAAGATATTCAAAATGGATAGTCATTCCGTGTATGGCGATTCCTCCTGCGTTAGGCGAAACAAATCCGGTGAAGTTTGGTCCAGTGACCTTGGAGATTTAGATTCTTAACGGTACCCACCGAAAGCGCATATTTCGGAAGAACATATTTCGGCCCCTAGGGGGTGCTGCGCCCCCAAATTTTTAAACGCGCTAGAGAATCACTAAGTCTTACTAGCGCACCCCCCACCGGGGACGGGAGACCCCTTACAACTTTTTTCTCAAAGGGGGGTCAAAAATTGCCTTAAAATGTAGCGTATTAGACGAAGGATCTTTGGAGCCAAAGGGAGTAGCTTCATGAGACTTTGCCACGTGACGTGCTGCTAGATGGGGGTGATAACGCGGGTACAACT